>Ga0307512_10007460_pt1 | contig 10843 bp, 13 predicted proteins | sample 14_EM_MG_FD_200267 | JGI IMG/M metagenome (GOLD analysis project Ga0307512, IMG submission 200267) | Populus trichocarpa ectomycorrhiza microbial communities from riparian zone in the Pacific Northwest, United States - 14_EM | ecosystem: Host-associated > Plants > Roots > Unclassified | place... | reverse complement strand
ACGGCCATTCTATATAGTCGGCTCGCCACGAGCCTTAGATCTCTAGCGATAATCTTACCTATACATCTACATCTACTATCACTCGCATCCACGTTTGCAACCGTATTCCTATAATTACCATACGTATGCCTATGAGGCCGAACGCAGGCATACGTGCCCTTACAGTATTGCACGTTGGAATCGAGCAGACTTGGTTTGTTACAGAGACAGAGAGTTGTAATCAAATAACCTATACTCAACCCGCATATTTTTGTAGAGTATATATACAGCGCACGCTCGATTTATTTGAGCTAATCAAGGAGGCTCCTTACCGTCATTCACTATCTGTACCACGCAGTTTACTGAAGTAGATGAGTGACATCTTATGAGTCAACCAATCGGAATAACGAGGCAAAACACCTAACCTTTGAAATGTCACAGTCGATCTCCATCCTGACTCTCTTTCTCGCTCGCCGTCGGTGCGCGAGGTATTAACATTGAGGCATGGAATACCAGGTCGTGTGGGTATGGATGGGCTTCTGAAACAGGTTATGTGAGGCTTACATTGTTGCCAAGGTTCCGGCCGCACTTTGGGAATGATGCTGCCAGAGAGAGGATCCGAATCTACCAAAGGAGATGAGGGGTGGAGATAGTGTTGCCGGGGAGATCAAGAAGCTAAGACAGAAAGTGGTTCCGCTCGACGACTTACAAACGCTAATTCTGTAAAATGTAGCCACCGGCTCGTGAGATGACCAGATGAGTATTCCTATACAGTGTTCCCTGCTTATACAGAGGCCATCTGCCGACTGGTAGCCAACACTACCAAACAGCTAAATCGAACAACTGATCGTCGCTAGTCCCCCTCGCCCATAGCTGGCGGGGCCGTCCGACAGCCGGGAACAGCCGACTAACCTAGTCAACTATACAGAACTGCAAGCGCCCCGATTGCTGAACGTGTTGCACCTATGAAGGAGAGAACCGTGTGTATTGGCTATGTTGCGATGACAGTCTTGGTACAGTTCTGAAGGTCCAAGATGCGTAGGGAAGGGATGAGTAAAGTGCGAGGTCTGAAAGAACAGTCACGAACCTTAGGCTCCATCAACAGGACGTTCATCAATCTCCGCAGGCCCGAGTGAGCGCCGGAGCTGCGGCATACTCTTCGCTATGTGCCGCCCGCTGCTGACTTTCGAGATCTCTGCTGCCAGTATACCAAAGTAGAACTGTACTTCGCCGGTTAGTGATATATCTGTGGAGGGTGAGCCCCACAAAACAATGATGGACTTCGGTCGAGCCATCTTCCTTCGATTGGGACCCGGAAGGAAATGTCTCCATTGTGATGAGTCTAGCTACCGCGCTCGAGGAGTATCTATCAAACGCTGGATCGCATCGTACAGCTACTCTCCGTTGAAGAAAACAGCTTCCGCTGAAAGTGATCCACCATGTACTGAAAACAACGCCCCCGGGCTGAGAAACTGGCTCGGGGAGCAAAAAGACTCCATAATTTCTGTGCAAAGACCCAACAAGAAAAGAAGATAGATCCCAACACTCGCCCTTCGGTCTTGCTCTGTCGCCGAGCCTGTCCACCGATCCTAATGTGTCGACAAAAACAAGTTTGACGTAGCGGAAACCAATGCAAGAGGTGCACGAGAGAGACAAAAGTTTATTGTTTATGAGAAGAGCCCGAGAGGTTGTGAGTTTGTGGGTACTACCTTAATGCTGTGTCCACTGCATGGGTAGTCTGGTAGAAACATCGGATATTAGGGAGAGCTAGTTGTCGCTTGTAGTTGTCGCATGCAAGGAAGAAGGACAGAAGTGGACAGTTGACTCCGTACTATTTAGTGAGGTGCGAAGGTGTGAAGTCTGAGAGGATTGGGGGATGCGATGAGCATACGCACTGTGCGGCTGACCGGATGTCAGGCAGTAAGATGACAATGGCTGCGTAGAACGGTTGCTGGTTGTGGGTGGTCAGTCTGGTAAGTGTACATTTTATCTCGCTTTTCCCACGCAATTTTTACCTCAGCGCTAACTGAGGCTACCCAATACCGGACCCTCTCTGTAGGGGACAAAAAGCCGTTGATTTTAGTATCCGTTATAACTAGATCTGACTATATCTGGTTACCATCTTTAGAGGTTTTCTCGTACCCAGCATCCTGCAGTTGGGACAAGATAACTTTAGGAGCTAGAATATAATAGGCCGCTCTTAGATATAAATTCGGCCTTTTAAAAAATTTCATGGAATTTTAGATATACTACCAATCACTACTTGCTGCTTGGAGCAACAGTTGCTAGAGATATATTCGGTACAACCTTAAGCTTGCTTGGTTACACAGTTCATGTGTTCGCCGCTATTTTCTTACGTTCTATAAAGCGCATCAACTAAGTGTATGTAATAGTTCAGTAGTAAAGCGAATTTCCTTCTCAGGCAATTATCAATAAGCAACTTGTAGTTCGGTAATTGCACTTTTACGCATTTCATGTGCCGTACGGAGTTACAGACAAAAAGCCGGCATATCCCCGGCAATCCACACTGCATCATTGACCTACTCCCTCTTCTGTTCCGGCTCGACTGGCTTCCGCCCATAAGCCACATGGCTACCGTGGAACACATTTGTGGTCAGAAAGGATCCTTAGGATCTGCCTAGCAAAGATGCACTTACAAGAAGTTATAGGTATGATAATTCTTATTCCGAACCCCTTTCAGAGCATGTGTGAACACCTCGGTTGCATCCCCTTTCGACATCTCCAGGATTCTGGTCATTGCAGCCATGCCATAAGCTTCAAACCCTACCAGCTATTAGACCTCCTGCCATTGGTGCTGCGCCGCAGATGGAGGTAGGAAGCTTACCGGTTTCTGCCATCAACATAGTCATCGCCCCAACACGTTTAATATGTTTATCCTTCGCCCACGGTCCGAGCGGCTGCTTGAAGTCGACAAGCTGTATGTCAACAAACCCGGCATTCTCAAGGTATGCTTGCAACGTAGATGGTGTCGGGAAAGGACGTCCGATTTTTTCCATAGCTTCACAGCAGAGGTCGCAATGCCGCTTTATCCCCGTATGCAATGTGTTGTCATCCGAGTGCAGTATGCCGCCTAACTCGGCGAGTTCGCAATATCCTCCGGGCTTGGTGCACCGGAATACCTCAGACATATACTTCCCCCAATCCCCGATTGATTGTGCCAGATTCCGTGAGTGCACATAATCGAATGAGTTCTGCCTAAGTGTTAGTTATGATGCGTAACATAGCGGCGGTGTACATACATCTTGGAATGTCCATGTCTGCTCAGCATCGTCGACCTCAAATTTACAATTCGGCGGTACCCAGACTGGCTGAATAGGACTAAATTACCGCCGTCAGCACACCATGTGTATCTATAAACTTCACACCTCCGAAACCCCCGTGTCCGCCCTACAGGTCGTAATATACCTAAGATCCGTCCCGATTACTTCTGCTGCAGGAAATTTGTCGGCCACATCGACTGCCCAGATCCCGGTACCAGTTCCAATATCCAATATCCGATGCGGATCCTTTAGCGGCGCCAGAAGCAGCTCCCCTTTCATGACCTGTAGTAGGATCTCGTGGTGCATATCGAGACGATCCTGTTCTTTCTCATCGGTGGGCATAAAGTTCTTTTCCGTACCGAAATATGCGTGGTATCGGCGGCCTACGGGAGATGTTAGCTGCGTGAAATGTGGCAGACGGAATTCATACCATTCTCGAAGATGTATTCGTTGATGGAGGAGGTCAGACTCTCAGTTGAGGTGGCGTAGTCGGTGGATCCATAGTCTTCGTCATCGGTGTTCGCCAGAACCGCTGGGTCTACTTCGATCGCTTTATCTGAGTACGCCGACATGGTACTGGTATACGGTAGTAGTGTTAAATAGTTAGATTGATTCTTTGGAGGTCTCTATGGTTGTGGTTTGGTGAGTTTGGACAGTTACCAGTCTAGTAGGAATGAATTTTCCCTTCGGCGGTATGATCAGCTGTATATGAAGGGGTGCTAGACGTCAATAAGCGAGGATTCCTACCTTGATTAACCCCAGTTGGTGGGAAGAGAAAAAGCAACGAAATAAATACCCCCAAACGAAGAATGCCAAGAAATGCGACAGGTACATTTTTGCCGCGTTTCTTGTCAAATAGTACTCGAGAGATAAGCAATTATGGCGGCTGCATCTCAGACCCTTTTCTTGTATCGAGAAACTAGCGCTTTGGAAAGCATAATGCATAGCACACGAAACTATTTGGAATGAAGCTGCTGCTGCAGTTGAGCCTGTGATAGGAAGGTCAATTACTGTGCAAGCGCCACCGCGCATGTATTACTCTGCAGCAGACTTCACTTGCTATCACCCGCATACCCGCGATGATATGAGAGCGAGTGGAGAATAGTGTGTTTGGTCCGGACGTGAAGCTTTGTCGTGAATTCATGAGTCAGCTATTCCCACGTCAAGCGACATCGAAATGCGGTTCCAGCATAAATGCAAGAAATCGGCGGGATTGATCTCGCAGGTTCTTGGACTGCAACCACACCATCCGCACGATCGACAAATCCGAGTTGAGAAGCTGCGCTTACACATGCATCGCAATATAAGCTGCAATGATAAGTTCTTTGCGTTTGTGCACAATCATGACACTGATGCACGCTTCTGCATCACTTTGGTCTTACAGTACCGCGCCGTGGGGGGTGCGGGGTTAATCCCTGTTGTATGGATTGACGCCTGCAGAATATGTACCTCATCACATATGCCTTACTGCGGGATTCTCAGCTCTATCGAAGCTCATAGCCAAATCTGAAGGGTTCGCTTGTTGATTAGGTATCTCTGTACTCGAACTAGTAGGGATTCGAGTTCGATACGTATCAGCACAGTAGGAAAAATAGTAGTTGCTACTATTAGCTATTTATACTGTAGAACTCTAGACTCTCAAAACTATAGTTCCCATGCTTACGACGTGCGGTAAAGTTGCAACTTTCTTGGACTAGGGGTGATGCCCGGTATTGACTTATTACAATTAATGTTGCTCCCGGCGTAGTTTCGCTAAAGTAACGGGGTTCTCAACTGGGTAGATTTGGGCACCACGGTCTTATTACTACCGTTAGTCCTCTATCGAAGCTCATAGCCTAGTCTGATTGGCGTTGGATCCGCTTCTTGACTTGGCATCTCTGAACTGTACGTAGTTACTTGTTAGAGAGATCCGAATGTAGCGCGTATCAGCACGGGAAAATCAATAGTCGCCACTCTCGGTTATGGTGCTCAAGTCTGGCAACACAATAGTCCTCATGCCTACGACGCCTGGAATAGTTGCAACTCCTGGACTATAGACGGGGTTGTTGGCGGGGTATGGGGTCGTTGAACCTGGTCGAGGGATAGAGTACAAGGGCGTGGACACAGCTGGGATTCAGAACTTGTGTCACACGAACGCCGTCAAGTAGAGTACGCGCAAAATCCACCAGGTTGTAGCCTGTCCCACGACACCGTGATGTAAACTACATACAAAATGACCCCGTCTCACGACTCCGTCCAATAATCTCGTGCACTATCCCACAACCCTGTGGACAAAGTCTTATTTTAATAGTGCTAACTGGGTAAATTGTAAACTTCATACTTTTTCCACGGACACGGGGTATTTTGGCGGAAATAAGGCCCCATATCTCGGAGATGGCCGATATCCATGATTTAATGTTGCTCCCGGCGTAGTTTCTCTAGAGATAAATAACGTTAGTTCCAAGCGTTGATGTAATTGTAAATATGTACACCAAACCAAGCGATAAGGCTGTTCAACTTGTGTAGCATGCCGCCATGGTTTAAGTTATCAATTGTCTAGGGTGAGACTAGCGGCTTATGGAGCTGTCTAATGTGATGAAACGAAGATAATCAATCCCTTGGGCGCCAAAAATTGTTTACAGATCTTTAGTGCTCGATCTGACATGGCCCGACCGGATGTTGCCGGTAGTGGGGGTGCCGCTACCCGAGAACACCTGAGTAACCCTCGTGGAATAAATGATTGGACACGGTTTGTGCCTCTGCGGCGAGAACCTGCAGCCCTGGCTCTGGGACCGCTCGGTTTCTACCATATTCAGCATCAGCGAAACTTTAACGTATTTCCTACACGTTATTTACGGATATGTGATATTGGACGCAACGGGAGTTGGTTTCTATCCAACCATCCAGTGGAAGCTCAATGCAGTTGGTTTGGGATGTGTACGATCCCACCTTCTCTCACGATCTTACAGAACCTGTATAGTCGTTAGTGTACATCCCCGCCACGATCACCCGAGCGGAAGAGTCGCCAGTGTAACTTGCAATGCAGCCGGTGCCGATATTTAAGTGGCTTGCCATTATCACCCGCGAGAGCGCGTACTATATTGCCAAAACGTTTCTAGCAGAGGAGAGTCCTCAACGTTCCTTTCCAAGCGACGATGACTCTACCAGCGATTGGGAATTTGTCATCAACCAATAGCGTGCAGTCGAGCATCAGGTTGAGGGCAAACTAATGGGTACAATGAATGAGCTGTCCCCTTTCTTCCAGTGTATCTTTGGCACCGTTATCACGCGTAGGAAAGCGGGAATGCAGTAGATATCGCTTCTATGGTACGTCAGAAACTTTCACCTAGCACTGTCATCATAAGGCCGGCCTGGCCGCTTAGGAACACTCATCAACCATGGCGTAACACCTATTCGTCACATCACTATATGAGCCAGTCATGTGATCTTTTGAGGAATTACACTTCAGCCAAATGATAATTGCATAGTGAACACTTCATGCACACTAGCGGATTCGCAGAAGATGATCCAGTTAAGTCACCTTAGCTGCGGTGTCTAAATTAGGAGGTGCCAGCGGTGCCCATATTTATCAACCACACTTACTATACGTTATCTACTCTGACAAGGTGAAGATCAACTTGGGCTAACCCAGACCAATGAGTGGTGCAGAGGTCATGCTATAAAACTAGACAGATTCAGTGTGCCTCTCTCCCCAGGAGTGTGATCACCCCATGGCAACCCCCAGTCTCCAAACAGTTGAGACTGAAGTATGCATAGTCTCATAGACTCTGTTCATTGGCTGATAATAAGAGGACCCAAGCAACCCTGATGATTTGTTAGAGATAGTATGCTTCGCTACACTAACTGAATGTCATACTCTATGTTGTCCACGTATTGATTGATTTCAAAGTAAATTAGTAAAGCAATTTCCAATAAATCCAGCTACAGATGAGGCAATCATATAGTTGCAATAAGCACAGTGAGGTTATATGCTGGCAGATATTGCAGCTACTGAATATAGAAACTTTAAGATGGCATATTTGAAGTTATGATCTGTCTTGTTCATATATTTGATATCTTGCAGAGCATCATTGCCCTTGTCAGGCAAGTAATTCTTTAAAACCACACATACATAAATATGATAACCTCTGATGAACATTTGGCCACATCAACAAGAGATAATCCAGAAACTCGACTTTCCTTCAATGATAACATCAGACAAATCTGAGGTAAATGTTGGAAGAAAGTTTTTAGACATTTCATTCCAAAGTGCTGGCGATAGAGATATTCCATTGTTCTGACAATAATGATAACCAAACTATAGAAGCAATTCATGGTCAGTGATTAGCAGCTCAGAACACTATAAAATATCGTCATGAGTTCTGTATACTATTTCTTCCTATCCTCTCACCAGCATAAGGTTAATTCCAAACTTTTAACCACTCCCACAGACCAAAACAGTTCCCAACAGCATTTGAATAGTAGATTAGATGGTTTCAAGCTGATAACCTCGATAACAGTATTCAGCCATATGATTTTCGTCCTCACTGATTAATCTCAATATTATGCAGAATATAATTAAAATTTTAACTAGCTCCAAGTGGTAGACTAGCAAAGACAGTCCAGGTTTCAGTGCAGCGTTAAAACTTCTTTGCGGACTGGACTTGCACTACCATAAGACATGAGGAGACTTTCCTGGCCATGCCAATATCTTCTGACAATTACATGTCTTGATATGCTGTTGGTACAGTTATCAAAATGTTGAATTGTGGCATATGATATGCGGAAATATTCATGACATTAGAATGCGCAGCAGTACTTACTTATTATAAATATTGTATTAATGGTAGGGATTAAGTACCCCAGTAACATTCTGTTGACACTTCACACTGCAATGCCAATGCTAATAACAGTGCAATTTCTGATGATATCAGGAGAAAAATCTCGTGAACATTTGAAAAAATCAATAACACCCTTCACACCCATCACATGACTGGTTAATGAGCGCATATTGGCACAGAACACAGTTGTAGCCTACTACAAAACACTTGGCATAGTGGTATGTACTGTATACATGTGTTATCCCACATCCATCAGCAAAAGATATTTCTGTCCGGGCGGAATGGCACAGTTAGAGTCCATGCGCTCCGTGAGAGCTGTCGGAGACACCCCACTGGCGGATTCCTCCGCACCTGGCCGCAACATCACGTGTCGCGTTGCATATCGCCCTCTGGTCGCTGTTTCACTGTTTCTTCTCACTAAGTTGGTCTCCTATTTTAAATGACCTCTCTGGCGTTGTGGCCAACTGTGACAAATGTCGGAATGGGTTCATTGGGTATGTGCCTCCATCGGGATCGCAATGCAATGGGTGACGTTGAGACAATCTAACTTCATATTCCTTCTACCTGCACGCAGAATGAAATCCTTACTTTCGTAATTATCTACATCTTGGAAAGTCGCCGGATCGATGTGGCTATGGACAATCCATTGATTGTTCTGTCCGTGTCCTGTGTTACTACTAGTAGCCATCTGTGGAATTACATGCGCGCAGCCGACGAGGTTTCCCACACTGCAAACATGCAACGCCATGGCTGCCGGTGCTTTTCTAACCTGAACAAATTTCGAGATGGGATCCAAGTTATCCGTGTATTTACCTATTGTTGTGAACGCCACGGTTAACCGGTACTCAATGCAAGCTCCATTATCGCCTTGGAGCTTGATTTTCAATAGTCGTTGCAGTTGCCATGGGAGACCCCCATTCAGCGCGCCATAACACCTCCCCAGGCATTGCTTTACCTACACTCAGTCGTTCAGTCGATCCTCTCCGCGCCAGCTCTGGCTTCCTGTGCATCGACACATCTCAGATATGCGTTCACCTTCTAAACCCTCAACTTGAACCTTGACCCCACGGTGAATACAGAGCTCCATTGCGTGCAGTTGTTCATCTGATATAAGGGTCTTTGTTACGACTCTTATGCTTTATCAACACCTAAGTGCCACTGTATATCGCTGTGGGGTGCATTGCGTCTTGCATATTGTCGAGTAATGCTCTGAAGTCTTTGAACATAACGTCAGAATGCTTTCCGTGATGGCTGTTTTGGGGTCGATGCAGTTGGGCTTCGCATATGACTGTGCGCTCAGGGGGGTAGCTAGATTAGCACTGGAAGAGAGGACTTTGCAGGTGGCAGTGCTGTTCTCCCGACACTAGGAGAGGGCTTGGCGATTCAGCTCTATCATTTCCAACCAGAGGATTCGACGTTGAAAGGTGATTACTTTTGGTAGGTAGTTGAGCATATGATTGGAGGCGTTCCTACCTTCCGTGAGGTTCGTTTTTTGTGTTTGTTCGTGTCTCTCTGTAGAATACTTTTGCAAGGCTCCATATCGAAGAATGTGTTCGGCCCAATGAGGCATCAGGTGCATCTTCGCAAGGTCGAAGTCGGCATCTAACTCCTTGGAAATATCTGTCCTATGGCTGAGATCATCCTACCATGTGTTCATTTCGCGCCACTTCTTCGACGGCGTCCAGGTTGCTGCATGTGTTTCCCCGCCTACCTTTTGCGTCTTCACGAGTTCTGTTGTCAGGGCATTGGCTTTGTTCTTTGCCTTCTTACCGGCTCGCCCAAGGAACAAACCATCTTGGAAGGTGTGGAAACAATGCAAGTAGTCCTCCATGTGGCTCGAAGTTGCATCATCGTGAGATTTATATCGAGCATACATAGAGAAGTCTAACAATGCCCATGTGTACTCAATTGATCGATGGAATATGGGACGCTGAGTGGGGTTTCCACCTTGTAGATACTGGGTTACAACTCCAAGCAGGTACTGGCTGATTTCCTTTATCTCCTTCCCATTCCATTGAGACACTTCCTCATATGACTTATGTTTTGGTGTGAGGTCGTGGTAAGCAGGCGCAGATAACCAGATTGCATTGTACATGTCGAGATGTTCCCGTGTCTTGTTGAAGTGGACAATCCACTTCGGCAGGACGTCAAGTATGCTGAACTGCATTGTATGGAGGAGGTCGGGCTTAGGGAGGTCGCAAACAATGCATGGAATATGTCGTAAAAGATGAATCCTCGGTGAACATGGCATGACGAGAGTTCGGCATTGGCTACCTTGGTGTTGGCATAACTGAGCATTCTATATTGGTTGTGATCCCACCGGGGGTGTTGCTTGTCAGGATGCACATAATCCCCAAGTTGGTTCTTTGGACACTCACACCAAAAACAGACATGCCGCTTGAGAAAATGTAGATCACTATACCACGGGCAATCTGCAAGCTATGCTGCTGAAACCGGTTTGCAACCCCTGAAGTTGCCATCGACACAGAGAACGTTGTAATACGTGCTCCAGGCGCTAGGAGTTTGTTTCAAGGTGAGTGGCTGGAGTAGCCGCCAGTGTAACGGGCGGGGTCGGGCGCAGGTGATATGGATGTCGCGGGACTGAACTCAAAGTGCGTATCGAGAGAACAAGAATCAGAATATCTTTCGAAGTCGTACTACTGCTTGCTATACAAGAGAACGAGTAAAGAGAGAAGAAAAGGAAATCCTCCAACACCATCAACACTCTCTTTATATACAATTCGTCTGCCACCTCTCGAACCA
>Ga0307512_10007459_pt1 | contig 10844 bp, 14 predicted proteins | sample 14_EM_MG_FD_200267 | JGI IMG/M metagenome (GOLD analysis project Ga0307512, IMG submission 200267) | Populus trichocarpa ectomycorrhiza microbial communities from riparian zone in the Pacific Northwest, United States - 14_EM | ecosystem: Host-associated > Plants > Roots > Unclassified | place... | reverse complement strand
GCTACCTGATGTTAGGATTTGTTTCGGCTCGGGTTCCATGGAACGCTATGTCAAACCTTGAGCTACGGCGGTCATATAACGTATTACGCAGCGAGCTGGTGCTACCATCAGTGAGCACCCTTAGGAACATTTGTCGGAGAGAAACTCACTGACTGTGGATGCAATTAAGAAGCAGTTGCCAACAAGGAATAAAGTTAGTTTAGCTTTGGACAGGTGGACATCAACAAATAAATCAGCAATACTGTCGGTCATTGCATATTATATGGATCGCAATTGGGCAATGCAGGAAGTGCAACTCGCTTTTGATGAGGTCAATAGCCTGTTCTTTTTCTATTTCAACAGCTAAATCAGGATAATAGGTCAAGGGTCAACATACTGGAGCAAGGCTAGCCACACATTTGAATGAAGTTCTGGATTGTTTTGAGCTTACTGACGGCCGCATGATTGGAATTACAACTGATAATGCTTCCTTAAATTACTCGATGACTCGGGAACTACAATCCTCACTTCAGGCCTCAGGAATCGAGTTGGCTGCATTGACAAACCGCATACCATGCATGGCGCATGTCATTCAGTTTACTCTAGATGCATTCATGAGCAGTCTCGGTGTCAAAGGCCATACAAAGTCGTGGCAAGCACATGAGCGCGATCAGCAATTTGGAGAGAACGAAAGCACTGATATTGGGAAGAGTCAAAGACTTTGAACAGAGGGCAACGCTAGAATCAATATGATGTCTGCTATGAATCCAGGTTTGGCCATGATAATTAAGAAAGTACGTATTTCAAGATACTCTGAATATTCTGAAACTGACCATCATATAGCAGCGAATGCTAGCTGTGTTGATTACGTTGACACCTGGTCATCGAAACGAGTTTATTGACTGTCAAAGAGCCAAAGAACGAATCGCAGTCCTTCCTATTATGGATGTGCAATCATGGTGGAATTCGACAGAGGAGTTGCTTGAGCGAGCCTATTGATTACGAGAATTCACCTGCGAGTGGCTGAAGCATCCAAAATACAGCGATTACTGGTCACTCTACACACCAGAGGATAAATGTACAATCGTCAAGTAGGTCATGGAAGTGTTAATGCCATTCCGATACTGGACTCTGTGGATGTCGAAAAGACACACGGTCACACTGCATCATGTTATCACTGTCTATAATGACATGTTTGATCATATGGATGGCGTTTTGCGAGCTTTAGCTAAGAAGAAAACTCAGTGGAAGGAAGATTTATACTTCACTGTGAAGTTTGCGCGACAAAAGCTGTCCAAATACTATGCTGAAGTCACTGCAACGACGGGTATGCTTCTCATTTCAGCACACATTCTTGATCCTCTTCGCACGTTGCGATCGTTTAGGAACTGGGACATGGGAATGTATTTCAATCCTGAGGACGAGACTTCCTATACTATCCAATACCAAGAGGCATTTTTGAAGTATGTGGAGTACGAATACTGCGCCCAACACAGACGATTGTCGGTTACTAAACATGGAAAACTACAGAGCAATGAATTCATCCATTCTGCAATGCCTCCTCAATCTGGTCAATCATCATTTGATCCATATGATTTGTCCAGTGGTGATGAAGAATACTTAACACCTACAAATTTGGCCGAAACGACACCCGGATGGAGCGATTGCGCAGCATGCTTGTTGACCGCCGCCAGGCTCTACTTGAATTTGCCTCCTGAATCACCAAAGAACTGGTGGCAAGATAATCTGAATCTCGATGATTACCTCTCCGACCTGATGGAGATTAGCAGTACATGTTGGATCCCAGATATCATGGAAAGGTGGCGACACCAAGATGAAATGCAATCAAAGTACGCCGATCTCTCCAATGTGGCACGCGGCATATCCTCAATCGTACCACATGGTGCCGGAGTGGAGGCCATTTTTCCCCTTGGACGAGACGTTATCGGCAGGAAGCAGTTCAAAACCAGAGGCGAGACCCTTCGGGACAAGGTTGTAGTATGGCAGTATGCTCGCGCTACTGAGTGGATATCGGCTGGCCATGACCCTGTATTGGATAGGTCAGAAACCGATCACCACTTGAAAGGGAAGAGAGCGGCAGAGGAAAGGAAATTGCACAGAATGGCCAAGGTCCACGCCTTTTTGGAGATGTGGCAGGGTAGCCAAAACCTACGGACTACAGAGAAGGAATCACGCGCTTAAAACAAACTGATGACAGCCGTAGGATACATTTCAGATATGGAAGAAAGCGTCAAAGCATCCTGGTCACTCATTCGACATGAAAGTCTGGCTGCATTTAAATTGTCGAAAAGATCACTGTTGCCACCAGCTTTATCTGCAAAGGAACTAGCTGGAAGACGAACTCAGGTATTGAATGGTCACCAAATATGGAGAATCGACCATCATCCAATCGAAAGTGATGACAACAGTGCACCTGAAAGCTTGGACACTGAAAATTGGCTCAACTGGAACGGTGACTTGGATAATCCAAATGAGAGGGATGACGACTGTGAGGTAGACAATGAATCAGATGTGGAGCGAGACCATTGCATCGAAGAAACGGAATGCCCTGAGCAGCAGGATGTGTGTGCCGCTCCAAATGTGCCCGGATTGATTCGGCCCACAGGGAGGTCAAAGACAACGACTGAAAAGCGGTTGGTGACGGTCAATGCTACTGAACAAGGAGGATCAGGGGAATCAGAAAAATGTAGGACAGAATGGGACAATATGTTTTAAGCAGGTTCCTTATGTTGCTTGACCTGGAATATCACTTAGAGAATTAGTATAGGAGAATATTGCATCAGCAACAACTCTAGTTTCCGTCAGAAACACCCGGGTGTTCCGGACGGCTCTGATGGCTCGGATGGCACCTCGTACCCTCTGGCAGAGAATTACACGCTACCCGTCGCATTGCATAGCATCAGCAATATGTATTTTAGTCACTGCTCTGAGAGGATGTGGAGTGTAAACTTAGATGCGTCAATTTTAGGAGTATCAGACCCTAGGAGGGCATTCCTGCCGGCCTTCAGAGTAACTGGGAGCGCTGGCGACAAGCCTGGGAGCGCCGACAACAAGCCTGGGAGCACCAGGGAGCGCCGGCGACAAACCTGGGAGCGCCAGTGACATGTCTGGGAGCACCTCGAATCACAGTCATGTATTCTGTTTGTATTCTCATCTATTTCTCCATGTATCTATGTATCTATATAGCTACCCATCTACACATGCTATATCTGGACTGGCTGCAGGCGATGTTTGAGAGCAATTCGAGGTGCACCTGAAAATGATGATCGAGTGAACTCAGAGATATACTCCGAGGTCGTGATCGACCGAGTTTGGAGATGCACTTGGGGGCCGTGATCGAGTGAACTTAGAGATGCACTCCAAGATCGTTATTGACCGAGTTTGGAGATGCACTTGGAACGCCATGCCCGTGCGAACTTGCTGGCCGTAATCGAGCGAGTTTGGTGATACACTTAGAGGCCGTGATTGAGCGAGTTTAGAGATGCACTTGGAGGCCGTGATCGAGTGAGTTTGTAGATGAACTTGGAGGCCTTGATTGAGCGAGATTAAACGAGTACTTGGAGGCGGTCGATGGACGGCGCACCGGGTGATGAGACTCTATTCATCAGTTAGTTAACTCGCAATCATGGGAATGTGACAATGTGACTTTCCCTTTGAGCTCTCATGGAGAGCTGGCTGATGGCGGTCGATCGTGTAGGGACGTACGCCGGAAGCGGAAGGTACATTCAGGGGTCCACTCATAATCATGAGATTGATGGGAAGACAAACAATCTTGGGTGGATGCTGTACTCGGTGGATGCTGTACTCGGTGTATGCTGTACTTGGTGTCAACTCATGATCATGTCATGGAGAGATAGAGAGGGATGACGTAACTTTGTGTTCTGCGATGATGGTTGAGCTGTGGATGAGAAACAGAGAGATGGGGGATGAAGATGAGAACGATATGGAGGATACGAGCGGATATGAGAAATCAGGGGTACAACTTGCCTGATTGGGTTGGGAAGACCTCGAATCGGTGTGATTACATGCCGGATCGGGACCCGTACCTGCCGTCTTGGGGATCGTCAATTGATTCGCACATGAAATTCTCTACGTCCCAGTTTCTCATGTTGATTTCCCCCATCTCCTCTGATCTCTCTCTTTCTTGTGCCCAACTCTACCATCTCCTAAGAACACAAAGTTAAGTCATCCCTTTCTATCTCTCCATGCAATGATCATGAGTTAACGCCGGGTGCAGCATACACCGAGTACAGCATACACCGAGTACTGCATACACCGAGTACTGCATCCACTGAGTACTGCATACACCGAGTACTGCATTCACTGAGTACTGCATACACCGAGTACTGCATACACCGAGTACGGCATACACCAAGTACTGCATCATCCCAAGATCGACTGTCTCCCGCCGCCAGCCAGCTCTCATTTCTCGGCGGACCTCATTGTACTCAACTCTCTACATTCCCATGATTACGAGTTAACCAATGAATAGAGTCTCAGCTGCTGTCGCACCTCCCTCCCGATCTACCGCCTCCAAAACGACTACCTCCAAGTACTCCTCCAATCTCAATCGATCATGGCCTCCAAGTGTATCTTCAACCATGCAGGATTACGGCCTTCAAGCTCGCAAGATCACGGACTCCAAGTGCATATCTCCAAACTCGCTCGATCGCAGCCTCAAAGGGCATCTCTAAACTCGCTCGATCACGGCCTAAAAGTGCATCTCCAAACTCGCTTAATCACGACCTCAAACTGCATCTCCAAACTCACTCTATCACGGCCTCCAAGTGCATCTCTCAGTTCACTCAATCTCGGCCTCCAAGTGCATCTCCAAACTCGCTCTATCACGGCCTCCAAGTGCATCTCTGAGTTCACTCAATCCCGGCCTCCAATTTCATCTCCAAACTCGCTCAATCACGGCCTAAAAGTGCATCTCCAAACTAGCTCAATCACGGCCTCAAAGTGCATCTCCAATCTCGCTCTATCACCGCCTCCAAGTGCATCTCTGAGTTCACTCGATCTCGGCCTCCTAGTGCATCTCCAATCTCGCTCTATCACGGCCTCCAAGTGCATCCCTGAGTTCACTCAATCTCGGCCTCCAAATGCATCTCCACACTCGCTCGATCATGGCCTCAAAGTGCATCTCTCAACTCGCTCGATCATGGCCTCCAAGTACATCGTTGATGAGCGACGGCGGGTGTACGGAGATACAGGGGTAACGGAGGTGGACTGAGCGACGGCGGGTGTACGGAGATATAGGGGTAAAGGAGGTGGAGTGAGCGACAGGGAGTACATATTCGGGAGACCCCGGGGTAGATAGACATCATCTCATTTTCATCTCATCTGGATCTCCGCAATTGCGTGGATTCTCACGGCTGGGTAGTATCATATCTTCTCACTTTCTTCCTAAGCTCCTCGAGCTAGAACCTCCGATTATGCTCGACTACCATCTGTGGCCAGATTGACCGTATGTATATATATAGAGATAGTTAAATAATGCATGCCATACTATGAGGTAGCGAATCATGTGACTGTAATGAAGACAAATATGATACAATAAATGCCTTGTGCTGATGGAACCCTCCCTGTGGCTTCCGGACCGATTTACATTTTGCTGATGTACCCAATGAACCCATTCCGACGTATGGTCACAGTTGGCCACAACGCCACAGTGTTTGTTTACAATATGATACCAACAGAGCGAGATGAAACAGCGAAACTGCAATCAGAGGGCGATAGGCAACGTGACCTGTCGTATTGGCGCCGGGCGCAGAGTAGTCTGCCACCAGGGTGTCTCTGACGGCTCTGACGGAGCGCGTCCACTCTGACGGAGCCATTCCACCCAGACGGAAATGTTTTTTGCTGATGTGACCAGTTATGTGTATAAGGTAGTTGATAAACACAAGCATAGCAGGCGAAATGCGGTATTCAATGTGATACATACCTTTCAATACAATGAGAGCGACCCATGCCAGATTATTACTAAGGCCACAGGATCCAGTCATAATCCGCCCAAAAAGCATCCAATAAGTTTAAATAATCATCGGTACAATTATCAATGGCAGTAGATTTTGAATAGACATCGCATTAAAATGAGCGTCAATGGAGCGTCAACGATTTTTGGTCTTGTATGTAAGATAATTGAATATTCAATTGGTCACTGCCATATGAAATAAACGTGTTGGCAGTGTTGATTGGCAGAACTGATAGCAACTCGGTCACTGCCGCATTCTGAAAATGAGTGTCAACGGAGTGTCGCCGCTTTTTGGTCATGTACTTAAGCTAATTCCAAATCAATCTGGTCACTGATTCACATAACCATCGTATTGCCAGCCTTTATGGACCCAAAAGTAAGCGCCACGGACACTGCCCCATTCGGAGAATGTGCGTCAACTGAGCGTCACTGATTTTGGGTGATGTATGTAAGGTAATTACAAGTCAATCTGGTTGCTGATTTACATGACCATCATATTGCCAGCCTTTATAGGTGAAAAAGTAAGAGACGCGGTCACTGCCCCATTCTGAAAATGAGCGTCAACGGAGTGTCAGAGAATTTTGGTCATGTAAGTAAGGTAATTACGATTCAATTTGGTCGAGAAAACACATACTGAATGTATTGGAAGCCATTATTGGTAAAAAAGAAAGCGACACGGTCACTGCTACATTCTGAAAATGAGCGCCAACGGAGCATCAACAAATTTTGGTCATGGAAGTAAGGTAATTATGAATCAATTTGGTCGCGAATACACATAACCATCGTATTGCCAGCCTTTATAGGCAAAAAAGGAAGTGACACAGAGACTGCCCCATTCTGAGAATGAGCGTCAACGATTTTTCGTCTTGCATCTGGGTTAATTTAAATGTCGCTTGGTGGAACAGAGTCATATGCCAAGTAATGACCGCCTTTTTGGCCAAAACATTACAACATTTCTTTTTTACGCCATCATGAAAAGAGCGTCACCCGAGCCTGAACAATTGTTGGGATTGCATATAGGGTAATCCGGGTATCACACAAATATTAGAGCTCATAACAGAACTATTGACAGCCTTGAAACGTAAAAACACAAAACAGATATGCAAAAATACTGATTCCAAAATAATCAATATTGCAATGTGCAAAACATGCAAAAAGTCATTGTTGGATGTTGAAAATGCGATTTTGATAAGATACTATTATTATACAGTGAAAACAATAGCATTATATGAATCTACGAATGGACCTGCTGGACAACCCGCTGACCACCCACCCAATTCAGATGGGTTGCGAGATGTCAATCAAACTGTAATTGAATTGACAGTTCGGGTGCATTGACCAGCCGCACCGCAAATTTGGAAACGGCTTGGATCCGACCCGTACATGGACCCAAAGCACCAGTCCGGAACTGTTGCTATCACTCGCGTTCGGGCGACCTTGGTTTCCCTGAGCCCAATGTCATATGGCCACTTCTTTGGTCGAGAAGTACATTGCAGCATTCGCGATATTCCAGGGACGACATGAATAGTCTTCAATAGCTCTCCAAATGTTGTTAGGGGAGATTACGCTGCAATATAATCCGTTTGGGACTTAATGACCACTGGAAACTTCAATTCAGATGTTCCGTACATCTTATCTCTTTCGCGGAAGTAGTCGGCCGCATCACCCTATCCTGGTTGTGTCAATTCGTCAAGCTTCATCTGCTTCTGCCAAAACCTCTCCATGTGGCGTTGTACTGCTTTGGAGATTGTGCCCATCACCCAGCCGGGTTAGTCATCTTTGCTAAGCTTGCCCTGCTCTGTATCATCGTCTTCTTGTTCATCTTCCGCATCCTTCTCATCGTCAGAAATTGTAAGATCGCTCAGACTGTCTCCGATAGCATTCAACATCTCTTCAAATGTCTTTTCAGGCTCTCTGGTGGTCAATCCTGCCTTTTCAACATTGCTCATATCTTCTTGCTTCTGCTCAATTGCTGTCTCTGCGTCTTCAACTCGCTTTCTTGCCACCGCAGTCTCTCTCGACATAATCCTCTATCTATCGCTCTTTCTCTTCACTGCTCAAACAGTGCGTTTCTGGTTTTTCCTCGGCCGTGAGCTTCTTTTTGGATTGCAAGCTACGCAATGCTCCATAGGCTCGGACCCTTTCTGTCTCCAACGCGCTCTTCGCTTCATTCACTTGATGACGTCGTCGTGTGGACTGCTTCATCAATTTGACATATTTGCCCGCCGGGAGAGGAGAAAGGTTCATTTTTGGAGCATTGACCGTTGTGTTTCGTGTTGACTGTTATTGGGAGAGATGTTGGATGTTGCAAGATATGGACCATATGGAGGCAAGCTGCATCTTTTATGTCAAGGTTTGTACACTTGATCAACTCGAACAAAGCAAATTCTGTGTCTTGACCGTCAATAAATTGGGAATAGTCATGTTAACCGCATAGGATGACTTGATTTTTGTTGTCAGTTTCATGTACGATCCCGGTGATTGATTGACACAAACACAACCGGACGTCATATCCGTTGAGGAATATCCTGCCTATATGTAACATCAATGAGATTTCGGCTGTCATGAACTTCAATTCATCCCTGTAAGCAAACATACAACATCGGACCGACTCTCTGCAAATCACGGGATTGTTGGAAACCCCTGCAACCTGCAGCTATACACAGGCGGATTCATCATAGGTAGAATGTCCAAGATGGCGGTCGGTCAGTCTATTTTGACTTGAAGCTAACTATATATTCCTCATAACACCCCACTTCTTTTCATCATCATCTTCCTCTCCTTTTCCACACCAGCAAGTCATGGCTACACAAACACCTCAGACAGGCGAGAGCGGATCTGAATCAAGCGAAACGACAGGCGCTTCATCCAAAGCATCACTTGAAGGTCCACAGCAACAACGCAGACACCAGTTGGTCCACCGCGAAGCTGCCAATGTAGCCACCCAAAACATGTCCCAGGACGCACATTTGTAAATCGTCCGTAAAACCGAAAGCAGCACGAAAATGAACCAACACGAACAAGAACCAGCATGCAATTAGATGTGAGTATGTGCATATCATGGTATACGGCCATCAATTGTTTGAATAATGAACAGCCAGTATACTGAGGGAGCTACGTGACCAATATCTCACTGCCCGTAACGGGAAACCCCCATGGTCGACGAAGGTCTTTGTCCACTCAGTAAGGGAAATTCAACATCACGATGTTGTCAGCTCTGGCATTTTCGCAGATGAATTTGGTGATAAGCATCCCCGGGAATGGATGATGAAGGCTTTAAACACCTGAGACGAGGCTACGGAAGTGTATGTGGTACAGGTCATCGCCGATTCTCACTTTCAGAAGCAGCAACTAACATCTTGTAGGTTTTCAACATCTCTGCTACTATGGCAAGGCAAGGAGGTCGGGTACAGCTAGAACAGTCAGACATGTGCCTCGCCTTGAATATGGCGAAAATGGCCAAAGGACGGTTTTCGCGTGCCGCAATAGCATCAGTAAAATGTATTTTAGTCACTGGAAGCCTCCAGGAGTGTCTGAGAGGATGTGGAGTGTAAACCTAGATGCGTCAATTTCAGTAGAGTATCAGACCCTAGGAGGGCATTCCTGCCGGCCTCCAGAGTAACTGGGTGCGCAGGCAACAAGCCTGGGAGCGCGGGCGACAAGCCTGGGATCCCCTGGGAGCGCCAGCGACAAACCTGGAAGCACTGGCAACATGTCAGGGAGCACCTCAAATCAGGGTCACATCAGCGAAATGGAATTCGGTCCGGAAGCCATACGCAAACCTCACAGACACTCCGGTACCCCTCACCACTGCTTCTAAGTACTTCCAGATGCTCCCAGCCCCCCCTGAGGCTTTGCAAAGTGCTGTCAGACTCTGCCAGAGCATTCTCACGTGCTCCTGAATGCACCTAGTGTTACCAAGGGGTCCAAATTCCTGGTTTGGTTCCGGGTCTGGTTCCAACCCAGAACCAAACCGTTGCAACGGGTTTCCACACAAAACCGGGCATTTCAACATCACAACTTTGCCTCCAATTAAGTATTTGAGTTCTGATTGTATCATGATATGATCAGTATGTAGATTGTGCAGATCAAGCCGCTTTTTCACCTCCCGATCTCAGATATGTGATCCGACCAATATTCGTTGAGTTGCTATCGAAAACCCGCAAATTTGGCATAAATTTGCCCTTTATTTTTCACAGCCACTCAACGAATATCAGTCGGATTGCAAATCGGAATGTGCGAAGCGAACGTGCGGCCAGAACTGCAAAATTTATGTACTGATCACGTCACGATATGATGACAACTCAAATACTTAATTGAAGCCAAAGTTCATCAGCAAAATGTATTTTAGTCACTGGAAGACTCCAGGAGTGTCTGAGAGGATGTGGAGTGTTAACTTAGATGCATCAATTTCAGGAGAGTATCAGACCCTAGGAGGGCATTCCGGCCGGCCTTCAGAGTAACTGGGATCTCTGATGACTGCTACCGGAGTACCATGGGAGTGATTGTGATAGGTTTGGGAATACCTTGGAGCACTGGAGAGAACTTTGGATGCACCTGGGAGCACCTGGGAGCGCCGGCAATCAGCATGGGAGCGCTGACGACAAGCCTGGGAGCACCTGGGAGCGCCGGCGAAAAGTCTGGGTGCACCAGCGACAAGGCTGGGTACGCCGGTGAGAAGTCTGGGTGCGCCGGCAAGAAGTCTGGGTGCGCCGGCGACAAGCCTCGGAGCGCCGGCGACATGTCTGGGAGCACCTCGAATCACAGTAGAGCAGTCTGGGAAAAACAACATCTTCTTTGGGAACGCTGCTGGTGCACCTGGAAATCATAGCTACTACATATCGTTCAACCATTGTTAAAACTCATGTAT
>Ga0307512_10007458_pt1 | contig 10845 bp, 6 predicted proteins | sample 14_EM_MG_FD_200267 | JGI IMG/M metagenome (GOLD analysis project Ga0307512, IMG submission 200267) | Populus trichocarpa ectomycorrhiza microbial communities from riparian zone in the Pacific Northwest, United States - 14_EM | ecosystem: Host-associated > Plants > Roots > Unclassified | place... | reverse complement strand
TGCAGCAGCAAAGAATAAAGTGAATAAAATAGAATGGCGTTGGTAACCAAAAGACATGACAAAGTCTTGTTTGGCAGTCAAAGTTGGAAGCTTAAAAATGCCTGAACACGGGGAGGCCGCTGCGATCACCAGAACAAAGGGAGGTGATCAATGTGGCGGCCATCATTAGACCACCGCAGTCGAGTCCGCCAAATCTGGCTTGGCCCACTCCTCGCCTCATCATTGTCATCAATAATAATCCCGAGAGATTTCCAAATCTAAACCATCCCTTACCGACATCACAGGACCTGCAGAAGCGCCAGGAAAATCAGCCAGGGCCCACTTGTAAACATACTTGTATAATTAATTGTTTTAACTGGAGAAATGAAAAAGATATATTATTGTTTAAGTTAGTTTTAGAGTAAATCTTTATATCCAAAACATGTTTTTTATTTATATATATTGAAATAATAACCAAATATTATCTTGTTTTTTACAGTTTTAAGATTACATTATTTGTATTTACTTTGTGCATTAAAAGTATTTTAATATATTTTTTATGATATTATTTCCAAATTTGAATCCAATAAATTAGAGAAAGATTTTAATATGGACAGTAATTGTCATTATCTTGATAATCCAAAATGTCTTTCCTTTCCTTTTATCATTCAAATGGATTTTGTAATTAACATTTCTTCTTGCCTTATTAACAATAATATAATATAAATTATTATGACTTAGAAAGTTAAGAAAAGATAGATAGAAGAGAGAGGGGTGGGGGAGAGACACACAGTCATTGTGGTGCACTACTTGAACTTTTAGGGTTTGAGTGTTCAAAGATTTAGTTAAACAAAAACCTTAAAAGTACTAGATGATGATCTGCCTGTTCCTGTCTTTGTCTCCACCTCTGTTAGTCACAATTTCCTCTTCTGGGTCCTCTCCAATCTCCTTCAAAATCTTATCCTTTCCAACTTTCACTTCTTGTTCTTCAAAAACTTTGTTATAAATCTTGTTCCCTGCATCTGGGTCTTGTTGTTTACACCCTTTTATGGTATTTGACACGTGAAAGCCCTAGTTTTTATGTGGGATTTTAAGGTACATTGGGAGGGTTAGTTTCATTCTTTTAGTATGTTGATTTGGTAATAGGCGGTGAAAGTATGAAGCTTTGCAACCTGTTGTTTTTGTTGTTGTTGTTGGGTTGTGTCACATTGGGGTATAGTGTTACAGATCCTAATGACCTTAAGATCTTGTTAGATTTCCAGAAGGGGTTGGAGAATCCAGAGCTTCTCAAATGGCCTGCCAATGGTGATGATCCTTGTGGCCCTCCTTTATGGCCTCATGTTTTTTGTTCTGATGGCAGAGTCACACAAATTCAGGTCCAAAGTATGGGTCTTAAAGGACCCCTCCCGCAAAATTTTAACCAGCTCTCAAAGCTTTACAATATAGGCCTCCAGAGAAACAATTTCACTGGAAAACTCCCCACCTTTAAAGGATTATCTGAATTAGAATTTGCTTTCTTGGATTACAATAATTTTGATACAATCCCGTCTGATTTCTTTGTTGGACTTAGTAGCATAAGGGTTTTGGCTTTGGATAGCAATCCTTTGAATGAGAGTACTGGATGGTCTCTTCCCAGTGAGTTAGCAGATTCTGTTCAGTTAACAAATCTTTCAGTGTCTTCAAGCAATTTGGCTGGTTCATTGCCTGATTTTCTAGGCAGCATGCAATCTCTTAGTAATCTAAGACTTTCTTATAATAGATTATCTGGTGAAATTCCTGCGAGTTTTGGGAAGTCTTTGATGTCTACTCTGCTGTTGAATAATCAAGAAGGAGGTGGCATGAGTGGTCCGATTGATGTTATTGCAAGCATGACATCACTGTCCCAACTATGGCTTCATGGGAATTCTTTCACTGGAACAATACCTGAGAACATTGGGGGTTTGTCTTTGTTGAGAGATCTTAATCTCAACGGGAATAAGCTTGTTGGTTTGGTTCCTCAGAGCTTGGCAGATATGCCGCTGGATAATTTGGACTTGAACAATAATCAACTGATGGGTCCAGTGCCGAAGTTCAAGGCTGGTAAGGTTTCTTATGAATCCAATCCTTTTTGTCAATCTAAACCTGGTGTGGAATGTGCCCCAGAAGTTAATGCCCTTTTGGACTTTCTTGGTGGTGTGAATTATCCTTCAATCCTTACTTCTCAGTGGTCTGGTAATGATCCATGTCAAGGATCGTGGTTGGGATTGAATTGTGATTCTAATTCAAAGGTTTCTGTCATAAATCTGCTTAGGCATAATCTTACTGGCACTCTTAGTCCATCAATTGCAAGATTAGATTCACTGATTGAAATTGATCTTGGAGGAAACAGTATAAAGGGCACAATTCCTAGCAATTTCACGAATTTGAACTCTTTGAGATTGTTGGATGTTAGTGGAAACAACCTTGGTCCTCCATTGCCCAAGTTTCGGACTAGTGTGAAGCTTGTTGTTGATGGAAATCCTCTTCTGGATGGTGGGAATCAGACGCACCAACCCCCCTCCTCTGCTAGCAGCCCTCCTACAGGGAGTTTTACTCCACCAGAGAATCCTCCACGAGGCAGTGCACCGCCTTCGCCATCCACTATGCCTTTCAGTCCAACTTCTCCAACATCAATCTCAAACACAAATCAAAGAACCAAACTGGTAATTGTGGGTGGAATTTTTGCCGGTTCATTGTTGGCTATCTTGTTGATTGCTTTGTCTCTATATTGTTGCTTTAAGAAGAGAAAAGAGACCTCAAATCCTCCTAGTTCCATTGTGGTTCATCCTAGAGATCCGTCTGATCGAGAAAATATTGTTAAGATTGCATTTTCCAATAACACCATCAGAAGCTTGTCCACTCAAACTGGAATTAGTTCTGTCAGTAATACCAGTAATCTGACAGAAAATTCTTCTTTGGTTGAGTCTGGAAATGTGGTTATATCTGTCCAAGTTCTTCGCAAGGTGACAGATAACTTTGCCCAAAAGAATCAGCTTGGCTCTGGTGGATTTGGGATTGTCTACAAGGGTGAATTGGAAGATGGGACTAAAATAGCTGTCAAGAGAATGGAGGCCGGGGTGATGGGCAGTAAAGCTGGGGATGAGTTTCAGGCTGAGATTGCCGTTCTTTCTAAAGTTCGGCATCGACATCTGGTTTCTCTCCTAGGGTATTCTATTGAAGGTAACGAGAGACTTCTTGTTTATGAATACATGCCTCAAGGTGCTTTAAGTATGCATCTTTTTCATTGGAAGAAACTGAACTTGGAACCTCTATCTTGGATGAGAAGATTGAGCATTGCACTGGATGTTGCGAGGGGGGTGGAATATCTTCATAGTTTGGCTCGACAGACATTTATTCACCGAGATCTCAAATCATCTAACATTCTTCTAGGTGATGATTTTCACGCAAAGGTTTCTGATTTCGGGCTGGTGAAACTTGCTCCGGACAGAGAACAGTCTGTTGCGACAAGACTAGCTGGAACCTTTGGTTACCTTGCACCTGAATATGCTGGTAAGTGTTTTCCAAATTCCCCTTTCAAACTCTTATTCCTGGTATAGAAGAACAAGGATTATTTAGAAAGAAAAAAAGGCTAATTTAACTGAAGCTACGGAGAATTGCATGGTTCAGTAAGATTTTTCTTGCTTTCCAGTTGTGCCTCATTTGTTCAACAAAAATAAAGTCTTGGTTAAAACATCTACTGTGAAATGCCAATAGGTATTTCTTTTGTCCCCTTGTAAGTTCTTGGCTATGCTGCAGAGTTACGGACAAGCTTATTTCCAGTACATCACGTTGGTTATTGATATCCTTCTTAGTGTAATGAGCTTATTCAACCATGTTATTGATAAGAATGCGGTGATAATGTTAATGATATGCAGAATAGAAATGTATGTTGCACGAATGATCAGATAGTTATTGAACAATTTGATGGCTAAAATTAAAAATTGTAAGCATGTGTGATCTTTGTGAATCCTCCTTTAGTCTACACTGTAGAATTGTCTTATAAATTTGCAGAACTTTGGTCTTCAATCATTCGTTGTGATTGGTGGTTTTTTTGGGATTCAATCTCCAAGATAACATCAACAACTAGAATCCTCAATTGACTTCATCACTTACTATTCTTTTTCCGTGTCACAGTTATGGGGAAGATAACGACTAAAGTTGATGTGTTCAGTTATGGAGTGGTATTGATGGAACTTTTGACCGGGTTAACAGCCCTCGATGAGGAGCGCCCTGAGGAAAGCCGATACTTGGCTGAGTGGTTTTGGCGAATCAAGTCAAGCAAAGAGAAGCTTATGGCTGCCATTGACCCAGCTCTTAACGTCAATGACGAGACTTTTGAGAGCATCTCCAGCATAGCTGAATTGGCTGGGCATTGCACTTCAAGGGATCCAAACCACCGGCCTGATATGGGTCATGCAGTGAATGTGTTGGTGCCACTTGTTGAGAAATGGAAACCAGTTAATGACGAATCCGAGGACTTCTATGGCATTGACTACAGCCAGCCACTTCCCGAGATGTTAAAAGTTTGGCAGGATGCTGACAGCACTGGGCGAAGTTATACCAGTCTTAGTGACAGCAAGGGTAGTATTCCAGCCAGACCAGCTGGTTTTGCCGAGTCCTTCACATCAGCTGATGGTCGTTAGATGGAGGTAACTCCTAAGCACTGAACTAGAGCTGTAAGTTTTATCAAGTTGGTGTCAGTTGCTCTATTTTCTGCTATGCTCAATCGAATCACGCATTTTCTTTTGGTTATTGCACACCGTAAATACAAGGTTAAGAGTCAACCACACAGCAAGCTTCTGGGATTTGTTATTCGAGCCATGATAACTGTCTCATGGTGTAGATAGATAGTTGTTATCTTCACTTTTGCACTTTGGTATTCCTTAATACAGAATTTGCTTGTTACTTTACCTATTTCTGTAAAGAATTCATGGTCATTTGCTATTTAAGTTCCTTGATTCATGGCATCGTTGCCTCTTCTTGATTGTTTTGGATCAGACACTGCGTTATCATGTTAATCTCGCTGCCCAAGTGCCTCCATTTTCCAACAGAAATTCAAAGGACACCTTCTGAGATGAATCTTAGTACTAATTATGTGGGGAGGTTCACATTGTGGCCAATAACCCTTGATTTGGTGGCTAGTTTTTGAGAAACATCTTGTGTGTTCTCCGTCACGCATCTGGAAGATATCGCAGCCCTCGTATGCCGTGGCTTGTTTTTCCTACCAAAAGAGTCGAAATTTTGGACTGAATTGAAGAACTTGACAAAATACCGTTAATTCATATCATTAGCATAATGATGATTTATTATTTAATCAAGATATTATTTAAATTCCAAATTCAAGTTGGGATCCAATAAAAATATTATTTAATCAAGTTTATTAATTTATAATGTCGGATTTTAAGTCGGATTTTAAATCTCAGCTTGAAAATTGGAATATCTAATAATATTCCCCTTTTTACTGTAAATTATTTGATACATCATGATGAAATCATCGACTGGAAATAATTTATACAAACACATTAAAATTATTATACACTGGAAAAGCAAACTAGATATATGCTCTGATGAAGGATTTTTCTCTTCACTCAAATGACAAAGTGAGTATTTAGAAATGTTTGATGCATATATATTTGTCCATACTAAAATGGTACCACAAGCACCCATAATAATAAATTTTATTCAACCCTGGAGGGTATAACTTAACTAATCATGTTCTAGGTTTGCTTCTTAGAAGTCACCAGTTCAAGTCTCACAAACCTCAGGGTCACTGGAAGCTTACATGGTTCATTAACTTTAGAACCTGTTAGGATTAGTCGAGATACGCGCAAGCTGGCATGGACATCCACATTAATAAAAAAAATAGGATTAGTCGAGATACGCGCAAGCTGGCATGGACATCCACATTAATAAATAAAAAAATTATTCACTAAAATCAAGAAGAGTATTTGATTGAAAATATATTAATACATTAAGGATCTGGTTGAAAAAAAAAAAATTAGATTGGAGGTCTAATCAAGACTCACCCTACTTTCTTAGCAACCCGCTAAATGGAAGGCTAAGAAACCAGTCTCTCTCTCTCTATCTATCTCGTAACGGTAATTTGACAAAATGACAGCGCTTCCCGCCCTCATATCCACCACGACCAACACAACAACCACCACTCTTCCTCAACATCCCAACACCATACAACCACCGCACACTACCCGTCATCAAGACCAAACCCGACCCATTAACCGCGACTCGAAAAAACCCAATCTTTCCCTCAAACAAATATCTAATAAAACCTCAATAGACCCCGTTGTTTCATGGACCTCTTCACTTTCCCGTTATTGCCGCAACGGGCAGTTGCACCAAGCCGCCTCTCACTTCACTCAAATGCGTCTCTTAGAAATCGACCCCAATCATGTCACGTTCATTACTCTTCTCTCCGGCTGTGCAGATCTTCCATCACAAGGAAACTCTCTTGGCCCTTTACTTCATGCTTACACGCGAAAACTGGGCTTGGATACGTGTAATTTGATGGTGGGTACAGCGCTTGTTGATATGTACGCTAAGTGTGGTCATGTGGAATTGTCTAGGTTGTGTTTTGATGAGCTAAAAGTGAAGAATTCGTTTTCTTGGAATACGATGATTGATGGGTTCGTGAGGAATGGGAAGATAAGGGAGGCGATTGAGGTGTTCGATGAAATGCCTGAGAGAGGTGTGATATCTTGGACTGTGTTGATTAATGGGTTTGTTAAAATGGGTCTTTTTGAGGAAGCTCTTGAGTGGTTTAGAAAAATGCAGGTATCTAAAGTAGAGCCTGATCGCGTGACCATTGTTACAGTTCTGTCCGCGTGTGCCAATTTGGGAGCACTGGGTTTAGGCTTGTGGGTGCATCGATATGCTTTGAAAAAGGGGTTAAGGGACAATGTTAAGATATGTAATTCTCTGATTGATTTGTATTCTCGATGCGGGGCCATCGAATTAGCTCGTCAAGTGTTTGAGAAAATGGGTGAGAGAACTTTGGTTTCTTGGAATTCGATTATTGGGGGTTTAGCTGCTAATGGGTTTACCGAGGAAGCTTTGGAGCATTTTGATTTGATGCAGAAACAAGGGTTCAAGCCAAATGATGTCAGTTTCACTGGAGCACTCACTGCTTGCAGCCATACTGGTTTGGTTGATGAAGGGCTGAAATACTTTGATATCATGGAGAGAGTGCACAAAATTTCTCCTAGAATTGAGCATTATGGGTGCATAGTTGATCTTTACAGCCGAGCAGGGAGATTAGAAGATGCAATGAGTGTAGTACAAAATATGCCAATGAAGCCAAATGAAGTTGTTGTAGGGTCATTATTGGCTGCTTGTAGGACTCGTGGGGATGTTGAATTAGCTGAAAGGTTAATGAACTATCTTGTCCATTTGGATCCTGGAGCCGATTCAAATTATGTATTACTCTCCAATATATATGCAGCAGTTGGAAGGTGGGATGGTGCATGCAAGCAGAGAATGACAATGAAAGCTCTTGGTATACAGAAGAAGCCAGGATTTAGTTCAATTGAGATTGGATGTGACATTCACGAGTTTGTGGCTGGTGATAAATCTCATGATAAAGCAGAGGATATATATTCGATGTTGGAGCTTCTGTCTTTTGATCAAGCATTGTGTGCCTGAAGCCATGGCTAAGGATATGCTAGGAAATGGCTGAAGGTAGCAGTATGAGACGGAAAAAAAAAATGCAATTCTCAATTGTTAAGACTATTGCCTTCTTTCTTTGATGTTTCTATTACCTCCTTACTGAGTGGCATTGCTTTTGATCAAATGGAAGGCAATGCTTGAAAATGGATGGTTTGCTAGCTACCAAATAAACACAGTGCTGGGCACCTTCTTATTCTCCAAGGAGGACACCACATCGCACACTCATCTTACTGTCTTCAAACGCTTGAAGGTGTGCTCTACTTTCTACTGCCTCTGTTATGTGATCTTTTATTGCATTAACACCCAGAGATGAGGCTTTTGCTGTAAAAGTTGTTGGAGCCATCAGAAAGTACCAGAAAGACATTGCTCCGTTTTTAAGAGAAACGTGATCAGAGGGTTTACTACATGATTTGTTTTTTACATGTATTTTTAATAATATTTCACTTCAGTGACTCAGTTGTAATTTCTATTTCATTTGTGAATATAATTCCTTTAAACTTTCCAAGAATTATACCTAAAACCTACACAAATACCACCCCTCCACTTGTATCATTTCTGCCCCGTTTGTCCCATTTATTCCTTAAATCTTAGGCAGAGTTAGAAATGACAATCTACAAACAAAAGCCATTTTGAGAATCGGCTGTATAGGAAAAACACATTCTATGTAACTGGGAGAAATCAACAATTAAACATTTTAATAGTTTTCAATCAGCTGTTGAATCATGGATTTTGAAGATGTTTTAATATTGCATTGTTAACAGGTATGGCTCTTGTGGACTCGTTTCTTATGATGGCTGGGACATGAATGGCCATTTCCTAGAACAGTAGATGATCTACTTCGGCTCAGGAGTTCTTGTGTTCACAGAAAAATGCAGAGGAGAGTTTGGGTTCTCTTTTCTTTGGTCAACGTGGCTGGCAAGGAATGATTTAGTCTTCAATGATGTGGCACCAGAATGCGATAGTATCTGCTCCAATGGTGAAGCTCGATGGTTTTTTCAGGGGAGCAAAATTTAACATAATACTTGTATACTTTTTTTACACAAACATATAGTATATCAAATAAAGTATATGATTAGTTCAAAAAACAATATCAAGTTTGTATATTTGAATAAAAAAATTGAATTGGAAGTAATTTTTTTTATTAACACATTAAATTGGCGGGCATGTAACTGTTTTTTTAACACATCAAATTGGAAGTAATTTTCAACAGAAGCCTTGAAGCTTTCACTGCACAAATTTTGCAAACTTCATGTGCAAAGTCTCATTTAGAGACATTCGAGATCATCATCTGAGTTGATGTCTGAGAGAGCAGAGACTTTTTTTAGGATTTTATCTCGCTTGTGTTGATGTGGACATGATATGCCAAAATAACTCTTTAGGATTTTTGTGGACATGACTTTTTTAGGATCTATAAGAGGGATGCAAAAGTTAGGAAATAGTGCTAGAAACATTGTTCGAGGTTGTTTAGATATATGAATTTGGTTGCATTTTTAACAAAAAAATAAAAATCTCATGGCTTATTTTTTTTTTCAATACCAGTTAGCTCGATTTTGAATCGGAGATTATCATGTTCTAAAAAAGTAGCTCGCAATATCTATGATCATTTCTTATGATATCAAACTGTCTAGCTTAAGTAGGTTCCAAATGTCCTAGTAAGTGTTCTATGAAGACTACAGGAAACATGTCCAACATCTCGTTAATCTCTATGATAAAAAAACAAGAAGATTTGGATTTCCTCCACTAGTCTATAATTTTGCAAAAGAAAGAACTAAGCATGCCTGGAAAGCAAAAGATTCTGATGGGTTTTGATATTTTTTTTTATGATAAAAGCCTTGTCATTTGCTGCTCTAAATACCTGATAAGAATCTTCTTATAGATGAGATGGAAGAACTGTGGGTTTCGCCATGGAGATAGCTGTGTCAGTGTCAAAGAATGCAATAACACGGATAGGTTTTGCATATTTTTCTGTCTGGATGCGAATTTTTGCCAAAAAAATAAAATCCCATGGCTTTCTTTTTTCAATGTCAATAGCTCGATTTTGAATTGGAGACCATCCTGTCCTCAAAAATGGTTTGAAATGTTTGATTCCATTGATAATTGGGCTAACAAAGTCTTGCAAACGAGAAGATTATCTTAACAAATTTTGGAAAAAAAACCCAAGTTTTTCCACTAGTTCAGTCCAATCCTAAATTGGATATTGATATATCAACAAGTCCTAAGTTAGCAGATCGCCAGGTTAATTGGTCCGAGCCTGGTTCGTATATTTAGGGAAAGAAGAAGATGAGAAGGTGGCATCATATGATAGGAGTTTCTAGGGTTGATCATAGTTTTCCTTGGTGGTAAGTCTTATCAAATGGTACTGAATATTTTGTTTGTATTGGATATGATTGGCTTCAAGTTCAAACGCTCTTCTTTCATTAACAAATATTGCAGCAGAACTCGAGCCTTTTTTGGATTGGGAAGAATTATCTGCAAGAGTTGAAGATGAAACATTGATGGGTCATCATCTCTCGGGAATAGCTAGAACCATACCGATTCATTTTCCATGTATCTTATCTTCTCCTACCGGCATTAGAGACACTAATGAGGCAGACATTTTTGGCAATTAAGAGAGCTGTAGAGGTTAGCTCCACGTTTACATATATATGCAAGTGATTGGATTTTGGACACAAATTCAGCCATTCATGGTCCCAGAAGAATTCGGTTGATAGACCTTGGAGGTTGTAAAATGAGTTCAATGCGATATCTAGTCCATGTTAGATGCTCAAACAGTCACTTTCATACATGTTCACATCGAAGGTAACTAGATTTGTGGCCCACGGAGTTTTAAAGAAGCTAAAAAAAAGCACGCCTCATGATATAGATTCCATTGAGTAAAAAAAAAAATAGGTACAATTTAATTCAATAATAAAAAAAACATATAGCAATAGTAATTTGATAAATATTAAAAAAAAAAACCTAATGAAAGATTGGAAAAAGATAGATAAAAAAAAGTGGCTAAGCTAAGATTTCAGTCAATCAAATGTGAAAGAACAAAATAATAATAAAAAAAAAACTGACATGTGCCATCCCGAGAGAGCATGCCAAATATACAACCAAGATCTTGACATCGGAATATGTTAATAAAAAACAAAATTAAAAAAAAAATTGAAGTCCAATTCCAAACAA
>Ga0307512_10007456_pt1 | contig 10846 bp, 9 predicted proteins | sample 14_EM_MG_FD_200267 | JGI IMG/M metagenome (GOLD analysis project Ga0307512, IMG submission 200267) | Populus trichocarpa ectomycorrhiza microbial communities from riparian zone in the Pacific Northwest, United States - 14_EM | ecosystem: Host-associated > Plants > Roots > Unclassified | place... | reverse complement strand
GGTTTATGGATGTTTTGGTTGTGGGGAAGAGAAACAAATCAAGGATCAGGTAAGGTAAAAAGGTGGGCCCTGCTATTAATACTACCACCGTGACAGTAGGAGCAGCAGAACATGGTTTGGACGGAGCATGGGCGGCGGACTCCTCATAGTATCATACCGAAGTTGGTCGTCCTGCGCGGACTCGTACGCCTGTGCGCTGAGTCGGCGCCCTAACGCAAACCCGCTCCGCGAACCTGAGACTCCGGTTGCCGCAGTACGTGTAGAGAGGCCCCCTTCCTCTGGGCCGCCTGTCCCGGTATCGCCACTCACGGGACGGTGAGAGCGTGAGTGCTCCCTTTGGCACCGGGCGCAACAGCTGTTCTTGCCAGGACAGGGCTGGTTTAATGACTTTTGGGGTGTTCGGTTATGAGTAGTGTTGCCGTGGTCTGGTTAAGTCTGGTTCGGGGTAGATTTCTTCGAACCTCGAACCAGACTAGGGGTGAGCACCGTCCCGTATACGGTGTACGGTCGTAAACCCCAGCCCGTCATATGGTCACGGTTACATATGCGCTAATGGCAAGCTATGGCCCAAATGCCCACGCAACGTTATATATGATATGTGAAAGCAACTAGAAGTCAAATATGACCAAATATCAAGGCCATACAGGGGGGATAGAAAACAATATCCAGAATCTACCTGGGGACTTCTCAAGGGAGCGATATCACGGCTGCAAGAAAATCGTCTCTCCATGTCTGTGATCGCCCCGGCCCCGGCCCTCTTACGCTGTACCTCTCATATAGCTTGCACATCTGTTGAACAACAACGCAAGCACACATAAAGTCATCCCAATCCATATGTACCCCAAAATTGCTGGGACGCTGGTTCCGTGGGCTCATTCCTGTTATCAGATATGTTCATGTGGCCATGGCATCGTGTGAATGACCCGCTACTACTCACCATACTTCTTCATCAGCATGTCGAGAATACGTGGACCGACATGAAGACTAAGCGAGGCACAGTGACGTGAGCGAGAGGCAACCATGGGATTGGAATGCTAGCATACTTGTAGAAGGCCAATGCTTGGCCCAGCTCGGCGGCATCAATTCTGCCGTCATGGTCGATGTCAAATGAATCAAAAATTTGCCGCCATTGCTATTGACGATGTCAGATAAGAAAGGATGCATTTTGTGACTCATACCCCCACGTAATTCCACAAAGGCACAAACTGCATACAGCACATAAGTTTGATACTCAGAAAGAGTGCATCCACATACTTCTTCGAAGCCAATCGCACCATCTCCATCCAGATCCTGTGAAACTGTTATGGAAGGACACCTCTGAAATGGTTCTGATAGAAGCGCACAAAGGTGTCCATAAGATGTTTCACTGCCCCCTCCGAGGATGATAAGCCTGAATATATGGGACAAGTGAGGAATGAGCCTCATGAGGAGAACGGAATAGAGCAGACCGCTGCTTTTTAAAAGCGCACTGCCTGTGGTACACTGAGAAAAACTTGGAGGGGAATCTTAGTGAAAGGGGAGCATACGCAATTCCTCAGGAGACAGTTGCCCATTCCCATCTTGGTCGATAGCTACAAACCAAGCAAAGGACCTTCAAGAGAAATAGATTAGAGGTAAAATAAGGAAGTGGTAACTTTGCGTACTCGTCCTTGTCCACGTCCACGATAGGTGGGGCGATAACACTTTGCGAAGTGGTTCTGTCCGGTCGTCCGAAATTGGGTAGGGGTAGGTGTACGGGGTGATGGGAATCTGAGGACGTAGGTAGCGGTGTGTATGGGGGTGGTGGTATATTTGCGGTAGAATGATAGTATGTCGTTGGGCCTTCCTGGGTTGGCACAGTTGAGGAAAGAAGATGTTTGAGTTTGTGTATCCCCTCCCGCAAGATGTAAGACTCGGGCCGTCCCCATCTTTGGTATTCTTCGGAAAACATCGCTACCGTAGTGGCTTCTGTCCCAGTTTTCGGACTGTATTCACCATCGCACGATCCATCTTATTGTAAATTCGTACTATTGTGAGGCAGCAAGAGTTAGAAAAGTCGAAAAGGTGCTCACTAAACTGGACCTGCTGTATTTTTGGTTCGTACTTTTCGAGAAGATGCATCACTGCATCCGACTGAAGGGTTTCCTACAACCACGGATAGGTAAGGGAAAGGCTAATGAAAATGTGTGCTCACATTGCTACTACAAATTTCATCGATCCGGGCCAGGTCGTCATCATGTACAAGAACCATATTGCACTCAGGCATCCGCTGTGCGGGCAATTAATATGCATAGGATTTTAGAATACTTTAAGCCTTCGACAATTACCTGGGCGATGTACTCTAACAGTACATAAAGAGGATCCCGGTACTTTGAAAGCTCAGGTACCGTGACAGTAAGTGGCCAATGGAACTCAAACTGGACTTACCTTAGTGGCGGGGGGCATCGAAGTGAGCTCCAATTCTGGCTCACTGTTATTCTCGTCAGGGTCTGAAGAGGGTCCAGCCGCTGCTTTAAGGTGCTTCGGGAATATCTTGAGGGTACGAGTGACGCGGAACCCTCGTACGAATACACACTGATCCTCTGCTAGGCCCTAAGGGACGCAACATCGTGGCTGAGCTGTCTCTGTTCTTGGTCATCACAAACAACGCGGCAACATACCTCCCCATCGGGCCCCAACTTCAGCTCTGCTCCCCGACTAAGATTAGGTGAGAATCGCCAATCAATGATTTCGGAACCGTTCCTTTTAGTCACATTAACCCCAAACGATACCTCAGGCTCAGGTTGTGCATCTGTGTGGTCCCCCAAGAAAGCAACGTTAGCCCAGGACCTCGTGAGGTCACACCCCGTAACCAGTATGATATCCTCCATGTGAACAATGTCCCGCCCAAGATCTTGAGCGAAAGCGAGCCAGCGTTCGACATGGTCAATTATCCACTTGCCAAAATTTCTCCGTGCAACAGTGTCCTTGCGTTGAGCTCGTACTGGAAGGAACAATACCGCGCCGCATTGCCTCTTTTTGCACCGATATGCGACTTGTGAAAGGTCATCCGGCCTGGGAAAGAGTTAACAGCAAATTAGTAAACAGGCCGTTGCGACTACCTATTGGCGAGTTGTTCAGGTATAGCATTCGCTATCGTGATCCCATACGAACAGTAATGGTTCGATCTGAGGGTACCGGTGTCGATATGTTCCGATGTGTTAGGGACAAGAGGTTCATAATGCTCTGGAACGCCGAATTTGCTATGGGAGGGGTCATCCGCCGGAAGGAGAGCATTGAAAAGTCGGTGGAATTTCCCTTCGCGTATATAACCGACATCGCCAACTTCCACAGGGCGATATAGCCCTCCTGGGCTTGGATCCCACAATGCATGTCCGTATGAGGGATACTTGGTCCCAAGCTGTTCGCGAAAGATGTCATAGTGGTGGGCCATGGGGGGGTTAGGGTTATGAAGAACCAAGAAACCTAGGACCTTCAACGCCGTGAGAGAGGGGCTTGTTATTGAGATGACATAACATACGATGTTAAGAAAAGAGGCCCTATAATTAAGACAGACAATGGAAGCGAAATGGAATTGACTGGGGTTGGACTGATTGTGCTGGACGTAAGCTGCACCACGACTCCATCGATAAGGCCGATAAGGTCCCACTACATGTGTAGTATTTGTCACGGGGTCAATTGAAGGCGCTTACCCGGGACAGCGCTTGAATGGCCCAAGACAGAGAATATAATGTACAGTATCATGACATGAAGAAGAGAGGTATGATTGAAGTTCTGCCACCTTCAATTGGACCCCAAACACACACCATTAGAACTTACACAACAAACTTGTGTTAGTGGGCCACTACTTCATATGGCATATCTGAGTTCTCAGATGTGTACAGCTAAAATGGGTTCTTCCAGCATCAGCAAAAAAGACACAGAATGACCATGCTCCTTCAGGCTGGCAACACACTGGCATGACCAGCAACTGATCAAACCAAGGGCCTGGACCATGGATTCCAGATAGGATCATAAACACCTGGGAACAAGTCTTGAGGAAAGATAGAGACCTCCTGAACAACTAGATCAACATGAGTGAGGTTTTAGTGGGTAGTAGGATCTGGCCCTGAGCCATAACCCTGAGCCCCACACTCCCAGATGGGATGTGTGTATTTACACACACATTTTCTCCCTCACCCCTGCCCTAGCGGTCCGGCTCCAGCATGCCAATGTGGCTGTTTCTCAATAGTTAGTTTTCGGTAGCTACTTATTGGGAAATATATCGCTTTCAAAAAATAAAATAAAATAAAAAATAACAAACATCAGTAACAGTAACTAAAAATAACGATACAATCAATGACAATTCAAGAAAAAAAAAATCAAGGACCAACACAGGCAAATAGAAGGAATACAAGGTTTAACTTACCACCTCTGGCAGCTGGCAGTGTCTGCCCATATTTGGAAAGCACTACAGTTGTCTTGTCTACCACGGACGTCTGTCTTTCCCTCATTTCGTCTGTGCTGTGCTGTGGGCTGTGTTCAGCCACGAATGATCGCCGCATCGCTTCCGTTCGAATCATATTGACTACAATCCAAAGCTTTCCAATCCGAGAAAAGGATTTTCCCCCCTTCTCGATGCGATGCATAGGCCCCTCTCAGGGCTTATAATTTCCCTGCCTACACTGCGAACCATGGACCCCGACAACTTACTCCCCCTCACCTCCCTTACCAAGCTTTACCCTTCCTTTATTCTCTTCACTTCCCTCCATCTCAGAACTTCAGAGAGTTGCAATAACCCCAGTTCACTTCACGTTTCGTGACCAGCAGTGGTCGGCCTGATTTGACGCTTTATAAGCGTGATCGACAGAACACTGGGCACCATCACCGCGGATCCTCCCACCGCGTTGAGACTCTTCGTCTGACAATTGACAACCAAGACCTCCCTGCGCAGGGTGGCCCTGCTCAACAAGGGAGCCCAACTCGACACCAACTTGATCAGAGCGGCCTTGCTCACCCGGAAGACGGCTTCTCTGGCGGTTTCGTACTACCTGATAACAGCAACGACATCTCCACTTTGCCTACTGCCCTCACTTCATCGGGCAGTGTCTTCTCAATGCAGAACAATTCTACCCAGCGGGGGCCCCCAGTTGTCCCACCTACCGTGGACGACGACGAGTACGTGAGATTTCCACTTCCTCATTCTTACCACTAATCTATTTCCATACGGAGATGCTATGCTTGGTTTGTAGCTGTGGACCAAGATGAGAGTGGGCAGGTGTCTCACGAGGAACTGCGTAGGCTCTCTTCCTAACGTTTCCTCCAGTCCGGCTAAATTGTACCACAGGCAGTGCGCTCTTGAATGACAACGGTAAGCTTGGGTTGTATTAATATTCTCGTCATGAGGGCCATTTTTTATCCATTTGATAAATCTACTTATAGGCTTGTCGTTTTCGGTCAGCACAGTGAAATTCCTTATGCGCATCTTTGTACGCCTTTATCGGGTCGTTCTTGGATATGACCGTTTATGTATGGCCATTTTCACAGGATCTAGATGGCAATGGGGAGATTAGCTTCGAAGAGGTACGTCGTTCCCCCCCCCTCGAGCATTCCAAAACTTACGTGCCGTGTACAGTTTAAACCTCTATGGAACCTCGTAATGGTATGAGTCCCCAAACGCACCTTTTCTTGCCTCACACATGTCAACAGCAATGGCGGCAAATGTTTGATGCATTTGATACCGACAGTGACGGCAGAATTGATGCCAATGAGTTGAGCCAGGCGTTGGTCCACTACAAGTACGCTAGCCCCCTGGTCCCCTGGTTCTCTCCCGCTTACGCGTTCCGTTCCCGCCCAGATTTCCTGTCGGCCAACCCGTCATCGACATGCTGATGACGAAGTATGGTGGTGGGTCTAATTTCTGTGTCACTTACTCGTGCCATGGTCATACAACGCGTCTCGAAACAGCGGTTCCACCCCCGCCACGGAATTGGCACCCCGGCCGTCCCCTTCCTCTACAAATGGATATGGATCACTTCATTTGTGCATGTGTCGTTGTGCAGCAGATGTGGGGGCTATATGATACGTTTACTGCAGGAAGACCGGGGCTAGGGCAAACACAGATGAGCAGAGACGACTTTCTCAAAGCCGTGATATCACTTCCTTAAGAGTCCCCCGAGTGCCTTCTGGCATATCCCTCCCTCTGTATCCCGTAGTATGTTTTTTGTAGTCGACTTCACACGCTGAATGTTTCAAGAACATTTACGAGCAATTTGCCCATGCTACGTAGTTAGTGGCCAAGACATGTGAGTTCTCGACGTCATTTTGGGATATGATGATCAATCGGTGCATGCATTATGTGATATGCGTAAGGCCACTGCTCGGGAATGAGAAAGCAACAACAAGATGAAGCACAGGGTTGAATGCCGTGATACGGAGCTGCGGGTAAATGAGCGCCTACCACGTCGTGAAAATGGTCCCCCCTTGATATGAACGACGTCTCTGGGGTCTTGTAGGAAAATAAAGTAACAGATAGTCGTGAGTTTCAAGCGCTGTTCTGATGCCAAAAGCAACCTGTTTGACTCGGATATCCTCCATAACATGTCGACGCTCCGCACTGGCAAAATATGTGAGAAGTAGACAGAAACTGAAGGGCATGCATTGGACGTAATCCATCCGCTAAGCCACGAGGACAAATGCACGGCCCTTGGATTACATGTGGCCGGAAGCACGGCGATACCTAATTTAAAGAAAGGTAATCGCGATGAAACAATGGGGGCTCTGGTCGAGGGGTGTCAGTAGCAGAATGAACGCCAAAGAAGTCGCCGTACTACCAGGCTCGACTTTGACAGCTGGCACGGTAAGTGACTCGACGTATTGACGCGACGTCCTACGTAACCTATGGTGGCGTACAGCACATCGATAGGAGATACGAAGCCGATCTATATATACAAGAGTACCTCCAGAGCTTTTGTTTTGCACACCCAGCTTATGAGGCAGTACTGTATCCGCCAGGGCCCGAGTTGGAGACGGCCCCACATCTCACTCAGAGAGTTTTGAGGCGCTTGAGCCAAGGTCTGGATAAACCCAACTGTCATGAACACAGGGATGATGAGCGCCATGGGAGACATGCCCAGATCATGAAGCATCGACGTGCCTTGTACAGCAAGACATAGCCCTGCAAGCCATAGAAGGGAGCTGGGAAGACCCAGGACAATAGGAATGTCAACATCTAAAAATAGCGACACACAATGAACCTAATTGTAGATCTTATTAAACCCTCGTTCTCAAATGACACGCATTTACATGGACCAAGTGGTGGAAAGACACTGGAAAGAGGCGTCGTTACCGTATGGCTTACGAAATCTTTCTTATTTCGAAAAATATGTCGTGTCGTCCGAGTCCGTCGTCCGCCCGTACGCGTGGCAGTGTCTGTCAGGCTCATGGTGCATGCATGCAAGTCGGCTGTGCTCAAATAAGATGAACCGAACTGTCATCGCATTAAAGCAAATCGACAACTACCCAAGCTTGGCAATTCGACGAAGGAAATTTTCTTCTGTGCGATGCACAACGGCTCCGTGGCTTTATAACCGCCCCTGGTCTGCGCTCGCCACTCCGAGTCACAAAACTGTTGCCCCCCTTTACCTCTCGTCTACACTCTCACTCCCCTCGACCTCAATATCGTAGAGTGTCTCGATGGCTCCGTTTTTCAAGGTTCGTCGCGACGTTTTCATGATAGAGCGGAGGTCAGACCGGTTTTGACCTTTTGTCAGCGCAATAAACAAAATGCCGGACGTGATAAGGGCGGAACCTCAAAGCCCGTCGAAAACGCTCCGCAGATTACCGCCAGCCAGTCCAATCAAGGAGCTCATGAGCCACCGTCGCCGATGCACTGGACGCCCTCTATAGGCCCAGCACAACCTTCTCCCCCCCTGCGAATCAACATTTCTCAACACGGGAGCACCATTCATCAACAACAGGGCGATCTCGCTCACACGGAGGACAGCCATTTTCCTGGCGGTTTCGTCCAAATGGACAACCACCTCTCCACTTCGCCGACCGCTCTCACCGAATCGAGCAGCGTGAACTCTCAGCCAAACGGTTTAGCCCAGCGGCCCCCACCGGTTGTCACACCCTCTGTGGACAGGGATGAGTACGCACAATTTCCACTACGTCATTTTTTACTACTAATCTATTTCCACATGGAGGTGCTTTGCTTGGTTTCAAGCTGTGGACCAAGATGGGAGTGGTCATATATCTGCCGAGGAACTGCGTATGCCTTCCTACTTCCTAAGATTGCATCCGAGTTCGGCTCAATTTCAGCACAGGCGCTGCGCTCATTAACAATGGTGGTGGGGCCATGTTTTGTCCTCCTTACGAGGGACATTCCTCATTTGTCCCCTATCTCCAGGCTTGTCGTTCTCGATGACCACAGTGGAATACCTTATGGGCATCTTTGTACGTCTTTATCAGGTAATTCCTGGTATGACTTTCCATGACATTTTCGCAGGACCGAGATGGAAGTGGCGCGATTGGCTTCGAAGAAGTACGTGGATGCCTCCTTCAGGGTATTTCAATTTCAAACCTCACGTGCTCTGCATAGTTCGAGCCTCTGTGGAATTACATAACTGTACGAGCCTAAAAACGCACCCTTTTCTTATCTGACATTTGCCAACAGCAATGGCGGCAAATGTTTGATTCATTCGACGCAGACAATGACGGAGCAATTGATGCCAGCGAGCTGAGTCAGGCACTGGCCCACTATAAGTATGGTAGTTCCCCAACGTCCTGATTCTCTCGCTCACGTGTCCTGCTCAGTCTCCATGTCGGGGCTCCAATCCTCAACACGCTAGTGAAGAAGTATGGTGAGTCTAATTACTGGGTCATTCACACATCGCCAAGATCATATGAATGCATCTGATAACAGGGATTACGCGCTCATGGAACCTGCACCCCAGCTATCCCCCCCGCATACAAATGGATTTGGATCACTTTGTCTGTGCATGCGTCGTCGTGCGGCAAATGTGTGACCTATATGACAAGTGCACTACGGGAGGGCTAGGGCCAGGGCAAACACAGATAAGTAGGGATGATTTCCTCCAAGCTGTGATATCGCTCCCTTGAGAGGTCCTGGATGTACCCTTGATACCCCTCTGTATCCTTAGCATGTACTTTTTCTATGGACCTTACATATTGAGTGCCGCATGAGCAAGGTCCACGCCACCAGTCGTGCGTGCGATACGGACGTGAAGGTTCTGGTCTTGATGGTCTTTATTCAACCAAACACCCCAAATGAAGGGTGGTGGACGCGTGGCCTTAACACATAACTTACTTGGTCCCAGCTTCTGCACAATGACATAGCCCCCTTGATTGACGACCTTAACAAGCCCACCGCCTCACGGAACGTGTCAACGCACCTCATCCTTTCCTACTCGTAAAATGGGGTCTCCAGCAGAGATGAGATCGAACCTCGTTCTTCATCCAACCCTCACCAGCCTAATGCCTTGATCATGATAGAACGGGGCCGCACAACCGGTAAAAATGGTGTGAAGGGGCGGGCTGAACCAGGCTTGTTCGGTAGCAGGAATTCCAAGTTGGTGGCTGTCTTGTGTTGATGATTTCTTCGGAGTTTGAGACTATCTGTACACATATTATCGGACATTAAATATGGCCACCGCTTGGAAATTTCTGGACAAGGTCCTACTGCATGGCTGTGCTGTACGTGTACGGCAAGGGTCCGTCCCGATCGCAATTCGCAAATGACGGTGTGAAGTACAGTACACGTGTTGCAACTTTTCTGGAACTATTGATACGAAATAGAGCAGCAAATGGCCGTGAGACTCACAAAGTCAGGTCCCCAAGCCCAGGGAAACTTGTCCGATCTCGACGCACGGCCTGCCAACATATGAAAAAAAAAAAGGCAACAGCGCTGAAGAAACGTGCCAGTTGGGGCGCAGAGATACTTCAGTCATGAAGCAGCGGCGTGGCACGAATCCATGCCTTGCCTGGAAAGGGAGATGGAACAATGCTGCTGGCACTAGCTCTCCAACGCGAGGGGGCACATCGTAGCCATGGTCGGGTGTATCTGAAACGCATAGGAAATGCATTGGACGTAAACTATCCGCTGGGCCACGAGGGTGAGCAGACGCAAGCGCAATGAGGCGACGCAGATCCGAGTAGGGGTCAGTGAGCAGAACGAGAATCCGGAAAAGTCACCGTACCGGGCGTCTGGGCACGATGTCTCGTGCCATGGACCATGGTGTGTGTGAAGTACGGAGAATTGTGATACTCAAACCACATGCGTGAAAGGGTCTACACATCTCAGTCGGAGTTTGTGAAGAACATCACCGCGATTCAGGGTAGGGCGTGTGATTGTGGAATATAAATAGCAGTGTCGCGCATTTAACGCGGATAATTTATGGCCTTATTTGGAACGTACGTATCGTGTCATTCGAACTGTCATCCCGGAGTCTATCATTATCATCAAGCCCGTCTTCTGCCGTGATGTCAGGCTCATGTTGTGCATGAGGTGGGCTGTGAAGACTGCGTTGAACTATGATTGAGCCACGCCACCGCCGTCGCCACTACACAAATTGATTGTCTACAATCCAAGCTCAGCAATTCGAGGAGGAAATGCGTTTATTTCCCTCAGTGCGATGCACATGAACTCCTCTCTGGTTTATAATGGCTACGCTTGCTGCGTTCCACAGACCCCCATTCACCCCCTTTAATCTCTCATCTAATTTTTCACTTTCTTCGCTCCAATGTTCCAGTCCCGAAAGGTGCGCCGTGATATTCACGATATCCAAGAAGTTCCTCAGATTGTCAATCCTTTGTCAGCGCGACAAACGAAATCCTGGGCACCATAAGCATGGATCCTCCCAGCCAG
>Ga0307512_10007455_pt1 | contig 10848 bp, 11 predicted proteins | sample 14_EM_MG_FD_200267 | JGI IMG/M metagenome (GOLD analysis project Ga0307512, IMG submission 200267) | Populus trichocarpa ectomycorrhiza microbial communities from riparian zone in the Pacific Northwest, United States - 14_EM | ecosystem: Host-associated > Plants > Roots > Unclassified | place... | reverse complement strand
GCACGCCTTGGGGGCATCGCGGATCGCCGACAGATCGAATGGCCTCCCGGAACCGGGAGTTGTCCACAGGCGCCGACTGCGATGCCCGGAACTGTCGGTGTCCTCGGGTAGCGTTGAAACCGGGGGTCCCCCCGGCGCACGAAAGGACCGTTCGCTCGGGTTCGGCGGTTCGGAGCGGTGACGGTTGGCGGACGTTGTGGTAGTCGGCGGTGGGCCGGCTGGGTGGTCGCTCGCGTCGGCCTGTGCTCGGGTGGGTCTGCGGGTCACGCTCGTGGCGGCCACGCGTGGTTGGCCAGCCACCTACGGGATGTGGCTCGACGAGACGACCGTATTGCCACCCGGGTCGCGCTGGGTGTCGGCCAGGGCGCGCGGCGGCGGGCGGTGGCTGCCGCGCGAGTACGCGGTGCTGGACAACGACAGCGTGCTGGCCGCCTTCGCCCACCCGGACATCGAGGTGATCAAGGCCCGCGCCGAGGCGATGACCGCCACCCGGGTCCGGCTGACCGGCGGCGACGTCCTGCGGGCGGGCATGGTCTTCGACGCGACGGGCGTGCTCGGCGCGGCGACCCGGGTCGAGCAGACCGCCTACGGGGTGGTCGTGCCCGCCACTCCCCTACTCCCGCCCGGCGAGGCGATCTTCATGGACTGGCGCCAGCCACCGGAGTTCGGAGAACCGGCCACCTTCCTCTACGCGATCCCCCTCCCGGACGGGCGCGTCCTCCTCGAGGAGACCAGCCTCGCCCGCCGGCCGGGTCTGGGGTTCGCCGAGTTGCGGCGCCGGCTGCAGGCAAGGGTCGGGTTGTTCGAGGGCCTCGTCGAGCGGGTTCGGTTTCCCGTCGACATCGCGCCGCCTGCCGCACGAGCGCGTGGCGCGATCCCGTTCGGTGCGACGGCCGGGCTCGTGCATCCCGCGACCGGGTTCAGTCTTGCCGAAACGTTCCGGCTCGCGCCGCTCGTGGCGTCAGCCGTTCGGGGTGGACCTCGGGCCGTGCGGCGTGTCCTGTGGCCCGCGTCCGCGCGGCTCGTGTATCGCTTGCGCCGCCGTGGGCTGGCGACACTGCTCAGCCTGACCGCCGCCGAGCACGAGGAGTTCTTCGATCTGTTCTTCGCACTGCCCGACCGCCGCCAGCGCGCCTACCTGTCCGGCCGCACCGACCCGCGCGGCACCGCCGCCGCGATGGCCGCCCTGTTCCGCGCCGCTCCCACCCACCTCCGCCGGAAGATGATCATGCCATGACGCCCGAGAAGCTCGTCGCCAAGATCCGGCAGGTCTTCCCCGACGCCGACCCGACCGACATCCAGCGCGAGCTCGACGAGTACAGCGGTCCCGAGCGGCTCCGGGTCCAGCTAGCGATCGTCAAGCTCACCGACGAGGACCGGCGCGCCTCCCCGAAGCACTACGTCGACACCGCGCGACAGGACTACCGCGACGTGCTCGCCTGGGCCGAGTTCCCGCAGCAGCTCCGCCCCGGCTGGTTCACGCTCTCGGTGACGGAACGGGCAAAAGTCACGAAGGCCGACCGGCAGCAATACGTGCGCTGGTTGGCGAGGTGAACACTGGATGACATGAGCTGACCTGACGCCTCAGCCGGGGGAAAATAGGCCGTGGCCCCCGTGCCCGGACTGTCCTACGCCTTCCAGCCCATGCTGTCGACCCGCACGGGACGGCTGCTCGCACTCGAAGCCCTCGCCCGCCCCGACGAAGGCACGGTCCACGACGTCCTGCGTGACGCGGCCCGCGCCGGCCGGCTCGTCGAGGTCGACGCCGGGCTCGCGGCCGGTGCCGTCCGCGCCGCGACCACGGCCGACGTGCCACTGCACGTGAACGTGCTCGCGAAGACCGTCACCCGAACAGATGACCTGCTGCACGCGCTTCTCCCCGCTCTGAAGGCCACCGGCCGGCGACCGGCCGACGTGACGATCGAGGTCACGCCCCCGTTCGGCGGACTGCCTCGGGCGGCACTGCTCGATGGGCTGACCTCGTTGCGGGAACAGGGTTTCCGACTCGCGCTCGACGGCGCCGGGGACGGCGACCTGCCGCTGTCGATCATCGCGGACGTGCTCCCGGACATGGTGAAGCTCGACGCGTTCCTGCTACACGGCGTGCCCGGCAACCCGGCCGTGGTAGCCCTGATCGAGGCACTCGGCCATCTCGCCAGTCGCACGGGCATCCGGCTCGCGGCGGTCGGCGTCGAGTCCGAGGAACAGCTCGCCGTGCTCAGCAAGCTGGGCGTGCCGGTGGCGCAGGGCGATCTCATGGCGTCGGCCCAGCTCGGCACGCCGACCTACGTCGCGCCGGAGATCACCAGGCTCGACGGTGTGCCGGTGGGGCCAGGCGGCCCGCTGGTCGCCGACCTGGTGCACCCGGCGGTCACCATGCCGGAGTCGACGACGTCCGAGGAGGTCCGGCAGGTCTTCGTCGAGTCGCCGGAGGTGACGAGCGTGGTGCTGGTGGACTCCCGCAAGCGGCCGCGCTGGTCGCTGGACCGCAGCCGGTTCCTGTTGGCGGTGACCGGCCCGTACGGGCACGCGCTGCACGCGACCAAGCCCGCGGCCCGGCACGCCGACACGCCGCGCACGATCCGTGCCGACGCCAGCAGCATCGAACTGCTCGAGGCGGTCGGCGAGACCGAGGGCGCCCGCGCGGGCGACGACGTGGTGGTGGTCGACCCGGCCGGGCGGTGTGTCGGGATCGTCCGGTTGACCGAGGTGGTCCGGGGCGTCGCCGAGGCGAAGGTCGAGCAGGCCGTCGCGCTGAACCCGCTGACCAGGCTCCCCGGCACCGGCGTGGTGACCCGCGAGATCGACCGGCGCATCGAACGCGCGGAGATGTTCGTGGTCAGCTGGCTCGACGTGGACGCGTTCAAGCAGGTCAACGACACCAAGGGCTTCGCGGCAGGCGACGACCTCATTCGCGCGATCGGCCGAGCCCTGTCCGACCTGGCCGGGCGGCTGCCCGGCACCCGCGTCGCGCACGTCGGCGGCGACGATTTCCTCGTCGTCAACGACGTGGACGAGGTCGGCACGCTCGCCGCCGAGGTGGTCGACCGCACGTGGACCGCCGACGACCTGACGGTCACCGTGTCGCTCGCGTCGCTGGTGTGCGCGGTCGGCTCGGTCGAGTCGTACCGGGAAGCGTCCCGGCTGCTCGCGCCGCTGAAGAAGCGCGCGAAGGAGGTGGGCCGGTCGAGCTGGGTGCTCGGACGCCCGAAGTCGGACCGGGTCGACGTGTTACGTGGCCGGGTTATGCGCGCGCCCGCCTAGAATCACTGCATATGGAGCTGTTCACCCCTGGTCAGGTGGCCGAAAAGACCGGTTTCAGCCTAGACACGCTGCGCTACTACGAGCGGATCGGGCTCCTCGACGACATCGCCCGCAACTCGGGCGGCCAGCGGGTGTTCACCGAGGATGACGTCGCGTGGCTGCGGATCCTGCGCTGCCTGCGGGACACCGGCATGCCGATCCAGCGGATGGTGCGCTACGCGGAACTGGCCCGCGGCGGCGAGGAGACGGTGGCCGAGCGGCTGGAGCTGCTCCGCGAACACGACCGCGAGATCGACGACAAGATCGCACACCTACGCGTGGAACAGGACCACATCCGCGCGAAGATCGGCTATTACCAGCGGGAGATGACGCACCGGCCAGCAAGCCAAGCCAGCCCGGCGTAACCCCGGCCACCGACGATGACCGACGAGCAAGGGCGCCCCGAAAGAGACTCCACGGTGGACGGCCCAACGGCAATGACGCCCACGACCGGCCACTTCGGCGGCCCACCGCCCGCGTCTCCGACTCCGACTTCTCCGACCCCGGCCCCGACGGCTCCGGCTCCGGCTCCGGCTCCGGCTCCGGACGACCCGACACTCCCGGCCCCGGCACAGACCAGCGTCGGCGGCCCGACGTTCTACGGCGCAACCACCGGCCACCACCTCGCCGAGCCCACCACACCCCCCGACGAGCCAACGATCGCCGACCTCGCCGCCACCTACGGCCCGACGACCTATGGCCCCACCACCGGCCGCCACGAAGCACCGGCAGCCGCACCGCCCCCAGCCAGCAGACCCGACGAACCAACCATCGCCGAACCCGCCTCGAACGGGCCGACCGGCAACCACCCCACCGCCGACCACCACTCCGACAGATCCGCCACCACACCAACCCACGCCAACGCACCCGCCGAACCAACCAACGCCCTCGACGAGGAGCCGACCGCCAGCCACCATCACGGATCCGCCATCGAGTCCACGGTGGCCATCCCACTCGACGAAGCCTCCAGCGCCGGGCTGACGGGCAACAGTCCAACCAACAGCAGCCACGGGTCCGCCATCGAGTCGACCGCGGCCATCCCGCTCGACGAACCAGCCGCCGGGCTAACCAGCAACGGCCCAACCAGCGGCCACCACGGCTCCGCCACCGAGTCCACGGCGGCCAACCCACTCGACGAACCAACCGCCGACCACCACTACGCAGCGCCAACCACCGAACCAGCCCACACCAACACAATCGACGACCCCACCATCGCCGAGTTGACCAGCAACAGCTCGACCACCGGCCAAGGCCCCGCCATCGAGTCGACCGTGGCCTTCCCGTTCGATGAGCCGGCCGCCGACGACCAGGAGCCCACACCGTCGGCGTTCGCCCAGTTCGGGGAGCCCGGCGATGACGAACCCACCGCCGCCGTGGTCACCGACGATCCGACCACCACCGGCCCGACCGTCGGCGGCTGGCCGTTCGACGAGTTCGAGCCGCCGCCGCCCGGTGAGCTGGTCTGGCAGGCCGAACCGCCACCACCACCCGACAAACCGCCGACCCGCAGCCCCGCCTACTACATCACCCTGGGCGCGGCGGTCGTGCTCGTCGTCGGCCTTGTCGCGCTTGCCGCGGTGGTCACCGTCATGCGACCGCGGCACGAGGTCGCGGGGGTCGCCGTCGCCGCGGGCGCCTCCATCCCCTCGATCACTCCCAGCGGCCAACCGCCGCCGCCCGCGAGCACCTCGACCCCCGCCGGACCGCTTTCCGCCGTCGCCGCGCATCCGCTTTCCAGTTCGACCACCCGGATGGCCGACACGACCTGTGCGCTCCCCCGGTTCGACCCCGCCGATGACAAGCAGGCCGCCTTCTACGCGGCTGCCAAGGTGTGCGCCGACAACGCGTGGCGGGGCGTGCTCCAGCAGGCCGGGTTGGACGGCGCGGTCACGGTCGTCATGGTCACCGGCGCCGTGCAGACCAGCTGCGGCGACCTCGCCCCCACCGTCGCGCCGACCGAGTGCGACGGCACCGTCTACATCACCCCGGCCTACCTGCGCGACACCGAGCAGAACGGCCGCTATCCGGGTCGCTACCTCGGGGTGTTCCTCCGCGAGTACGCGCGTGCTCTCCAGGACGCGACCGGTCTCGGTGAGCTCGTCGGCGCCGTGACCACCGGTTCCGCCGCCGACCTCGACACGCGGGTCGACCAGCAGGCCACCTGCCTGGCCGGGGTGGTGAGCGGCGCGATGGCAGGCCGGGGCGCCATCGACACCAACATCACCGGGGAGATCCGCGCCCGACTGACCACAGTGGACGCCCCCAGGGACGCACAAGCCTGGCTGGACAAGGGATTCCAGCAACGCACGCCCGCGGCCTGCAACAGCTGGCTCAACTGAACGACAGCGGCACCGTGAACGGCGCGGGCGGCGGCGCCCACGTCACGGCCCGGTCGCCGCTGTAGTACATCGCGGTCGCGCCCATCGCGGCGATGTTCATCGTGAACGTGCCGCCGGTGGCGTCGTCCGGCATGTCGAACACGAGCGGGTCGGTGGTGGGCGTGTACTCGCCGGCCAGGGTCTCGATCGTATGTGTGCCACCGAGTTCCGGCCTGCCGTCGACCGCGAACACGACGGCGTCGTCGATCGTCAGGCGCAGTCCGGACATGTCCATCAGCAGCTGGGTCGACAGCACCGGTCGCGGGACCACCAGCCACACGTGCCCGTCCGCGGCCCATCCCTGCTCGGGGGTCCACGGGGCGAGCACGGCGACCTTCTCGGTGAACTCGGCCAGCGCGTGGTCCGTGACGTGCAGCGTCACGCCACCACCGCCCGCGAACGCCAGCGGCACATCGGTGCTGAACGCCAGCTTCTGCGGTTGCCGCTCGTAGTACCCCTTGAGTGGCTTCCACCGCTTGCCGGTGCGCAGGTCGACCGCCTGGGGCTTGTCCTCGTCGGTGACGGTCAGGTGCACGTCCGAGCCGTGGGGCACACTCGCCACGATCAGTGTGCCTTCGGCGGGCAGTGCGACGACGTCATCCTGTTGCGGCAGCGGCAATGTGTGCAGCGGCGTCTTCTTGCCGTCGACGACCAGCTCCGCGGTCGGCGCCTTGCCCGCGGCGAGCGGGAACTGGCCCTTCGTCTCCTGACTGGACACCGCCACGAGCAGCAGTTCCTGGCCGTCGACGGCGCGGCGGGCGGTCAGCTCGGGCACCGACGGCGTGACCTTGCGCTTGATCATCGGCCCGACGGCGATCCAGTCGATGTCGATCGTGAAGTGCGGGCCACGCAGGTCGGCGTCGTCACCCGACAGCTCTCGCATGCCGTTCGGCGCGTCGGTGACGCCGGGCACCGTCACCGCCATCTCCTCGACGGAGTTCGCCTCCTGCGCCGGCAGACCGCTACCGGTGTTGGACTTCTCGACGCACCCACTCAGCAGCAACGCCAAGCCGGCGACCAGCACCCCAGTTCTTCGCATGGCGGACAGCCTGCCACACGGTCGGGTGCGCTTTTCGCACTATATGGTGAATCCGAGCGCCCGCAGCTGCTCCCGGCCGTCCTCGGTGATCTTCTCGGGACCCCACGGCGGCATCCAGACCCAGTTGATCCGGAAGTCGTCCACGAGACCGCCGCCGGGACCGGCCATCAGCGCGGCGCGCGTCTGGTCCTCGATCACGTCGGTGAGCGGGCACGCCGCGGACGTGAGCGTCATGTCGATGGTCGCGCTGTTGTCGTCCTCGACCCGGATGTCGTACACGAGCCCGAGATCGACGACGTTGATGCCCAGCTCGGGGTCGACGACGTCGCGCATGGCCTCCTCGACGTCATCCACCGCGGCCACATCCGCTTTCGGTGCGGGCGGCTCCGGCAGGGAGTCCACTCCGCGGCCAACCTCTTGCTCAGTCATGCTGCTCCTCCAGCGCCGGTCCGCGCCACCGCGTCCTTGAAAGCCATCCAGCCAAGCAGCGCACACTTGACCCGTGCCGGGTACTTGGCCACGCCAGCGAAGGCGACGCCGTCCTCCAGCACGTCCTCGTCCGGCTCCACCTTTCCCCGTCCCTGCACCATCTCGACGAAGGCGTCCATCGTGGACAGCGCTTCCTCGACCGAGCGGCCCGTGACGAGATCGGTGAGCACCGACGTGGACGCCTGGCTGATCGAGCAGCCCTGGCCCTCGTAGGACACGTCCGCGACCTTGTCGTCCGCTACCGCCACCCGCAGGGTGACCTCGTCGCCGCAGGTGGGGTTCACCTGGAACGACTCGGCGTCGTACGGCTCGCGCAGGCCGCGGCCGTGCGGGTGTTTGTAGTGGTCCAGGATGATCTCCTGGTACATGGACTCGAGGTTCACCTGTTCCGCCTCCCCGCGATTTCAGGTGTTGGTCGCGTTCCGTCGGCCAGTGCGGCTTGACCACGTGCTCGTGGCTGGTTTGCGTCCCGTTCCCCTTGGGTAGCTGTTCGCATCATCCAAAGACCTTTTTGACCTGTGCCAGGCCCTTGACGAGGGCGTCCGCCTCCGCGGTCGTGTTGTACAGGTAGAACGACGCTCGAGTGGTCGCCGGAATTCCGTACCGCACGACAGCGGGCCGCGCGCAGTGGTGGCCGACGCGCACCGCGATGCCCTGCTCGTCGAGGATCTGGCCCACGTCGTGCGGGTGGATGCCCGCCAGCGTGAACGACACCTCGGCGACCCGGTCGGTCGCGGTCGCCGGGCCGATGATCCGCACGCCCTCCACCGAGGACAGCGCGTCGAGCACGTACGCGGTCAGCTCGTGCTCGTGCGCGGCGATGGCCGGCATGCCGACAGCGGTGAGATAGTCCACGGCGGCGCCGAGTCCGACCGCCTCCGCGATCGGCGGGGTGCCGGCCTCGAACTTGTGCGGCGGCTGCGCGAAGGTCGACTTCTCCATGGTGACGAGCTCGATCATCTCGCCACCGCCGAGGAACGGGGGCAGCTCCTGCAGCAGCGGGAGTCGGCCCCACAGCACGCCGATACCGGTCGGGCCGAGCATCTTGTGGCCGGTGAACGCCACGAAGTCGGCGCCGAGCGCGGTCACGTCCAGCGGCAGGTGCGGCGCGGACTGCGACGCGTCGAGCAGCACCAGCGCGCCGACCTCGTGGGCCCGCTTGATGACCGTCTCGACGGGGTTGATCGTGCCGAGCAGGTTCGACACGTGCACCATCGACACGATCTTCGTCCGCTCGGTGATCACCGAGTCCAGAGTGGACAGATCCAGCCGGCCCTCGTCGGTGATCTGGAACCACTTCACCGTCGCGCCGGTCCGCTCCGCGAGCTGGTGCCACGGCACGATGTTGGAGTGGTGCTCCATCTCGGTGATGACGATCTCGTCACCGGGACCGACGCGGTAGCCGGGGCCGGCGTCGCCGAGCACGCGGGCGATCAGGTTCATCGCCTCGGACGAGTTCTTGGTGAAGATCACCTCGTCGCGGCTCGGCGCGTTGATGAACGCGGTCACCTTGTCGCGTGCGCCCTCGTACAGCGCGGTGGCTTCCTCGGCCAGCGTGTGGATGCCGCGGTGCACGTTGGCGTTGTGCTGCTCGTAGTAGTTGACGATCGCGTCGAGCACCTGGCGCGGTTTCTGGGACGTCGCCGCGTTGTCCAGGTACACCAGCGGCTTGTCGCCATGCACCAGCCTGGACAGGATCGGGAAGTCCTTGCGGATCGTCTCGACGTCCAGGCCGGCGGCGGTGGTGGTGGTCATAGCCGGGAACCTTTCGGGTGGCTGGTCAGCCGATCGCGGCGGGCTCCTGCTTGCCCGTGAAGCGCACGTAGCCGTGCTCCTCGAGCTGGTCGGCGAGCTCCTTGCCGCCCGACTCGACGATCCTGCCGCCAGCGAACACGTGCACGAAGTCCGGCGTGACGTGACGCAGGATGCGGGTGTAGTGGGTGATCAGCATGACGCCGACCTCGCCACCGGCCTTGACGCGGTTGATGCCCTCGGAGACAACGCGAAGCGCGTCGACGTCGAGGCCGGAGTCGGTCTCGTCGAGGATCGCGATCTTCGGCTGCAGGAGCGCGAGCTGGAGGATCTCGTGGCGCTTCTTCTCGCCGCCGGAGAAGCCCTCGTTGACCGACCGCTCGGCGAACGCCGGGTCGATCTCCAGCTCCGCCATGGCCTGCTTGACCTCCTTGACCCAGAGGCGCAGCTTCGGGGCCTCGCCACGGACCGCGGTGGCGGCGGTGCGCAGGAAGTTCGACATGGACACGCCAGGAACCTCGACCGGGTACTGCATGGCGAGGAACAGGCCGGCGCGAGCGCGCTCGTCCACGGTCAGCGCCAGCACGTCCTCGCCGTCGAGCAGCACCTCGCCAGAAGTCACCTCGTACTTGGGGTGGCCGGCGATGGCGTAGGACAGGGTGGACTTGCCGGACCCGTTCGGGCCCATGATCGCGTGCGTCTCACCGGACTTGATGGTCAGGTTGACCCCGGACAGGATCTCCTTCGGAGCCTCGTCCGTGGTGACCGAGACGTGCAGATCCTTGATCTCCAGCGTGGCCATCTCTTGCGCTTTCTCCTTGGTGGTAAGTCAGTTCGTGGTGGTGGTGACGTCGACGTACACGTCGTCGTCGCGGATCTCGACCGGGAACACGTCGACCGGCTCGGTGGCCGGCAGCGACGACGGCGCCCCGGTGCGCAGGTCGAAACAGGAGCCGTGCAGCCAGCACTCGATGCCCTTGCGGGTCACCTCGCCCTCCGACAGCGCGAGGGTGGCGTGGCTGCACTCGTCCCGCAGCGCGTGCACCGTCTCTCCTTGGCGCACAAGGACAACCGGCTCGTCGTCAAGCTCGACGCCGAACGGCTTCCCGTCGTCCAAATCAGACAGTGCACACGCACGGATCATGTTCCTACCGCCTGCAGCTCCGCCTCGATCGCCGCTTCCAGCCGCTCCCGGATCTCCGGCACGTTGATCTTCATCAGCAGCTCGTGGAAGAAGCCGCGGACGACCAGCCTGCGCGCGACGCCCTCGGGGATGCCGCGGGCCTGCAGGTAGAACAGCTGCTCGTCGTCGAACCGGCCGGTGGCGCTGGCGTGGCCGGCGCCGGCGATCTCGCCGGTCTCGATCTCCAGGTTCGGCACCGAGTCGGCGCGAGCGCCTTCGGTGAGCACCAGGTTCCGGTTCAGCTCAAAGGTTTCCGTGCCCTCGGCCGCCGCGCGGATCAGCACGTCGCCGATCCACACCGTGCGAGCGTCGTTGCCCTGCAGCGCGCCCTTGTAGACCACATTGGACTTGCAGTTGGGCTGTGCGTGGTCGGCGAACGTGCGCAGCTCGATGTGCTGGCCCGCGTCGGCGAAGTACAGGCCGTTCAGCTCCGCGTCACCGCCCGGGCCGTCGTAGACGACCGTCGGGCTGATGCGCACGAGGTCGCCGCCGAGCGCGATCAGGTGGTGCCGCAGCGTCGCGTCGCGACCGAGCTTGGCGTGGTGCGCCGAGAGCTGCACGGTGTCGTCGGCCCAGTCGTGCACGCTGACGACGGTGAGCTTGGCGCCGTCGCCGACGATCACCTCGACGTTGTCGGCGACCGTGCCGCTGCCGCGGTGGTCGAGCACGACCACGGCCTCGGCGAACTGCTCGGCGCGGATCTG
>Ga0307512_10007454_pt1 | contig 10848 bp, 7 predicted proteins | sample 14_EM_MG_FD_200267 | JGI IMG/M metagenome (GOLD analysis project Ga0307512, IMG submission 200267) | Populus trichocarpa ectomycorrhiza microbial communities from riparian zone in the Pacific Northwest, United States - 14_EM | ecosystem: Host-associated > Plants > Roots > Unclassified | place... | reverse complement strand
TAGCATACAGCGCGTCGGGGGGGGAGTGTTGGCGTCGTGGAGTCCAGGAATGTCAAATCACCGCTGTGCAATATCGCAGTGGTAGGTTCGAACTAGAGCAGGGCAATGCTCCCAGATAGGACTGTGGATCTAGCACCGCGCGATAGCGAAACATACCCGCTACGCATACACCCAATCTTGTGGAGGTGAAAGCGCGGGGCAGGCTCGCGCTCGTAGTCCCGCAATGGTAGGCACCTGGATGGTGAGCGTAGCTGAAGGAATTGTAGATACCGTGCGTGATGGGATCGTACGTGTATGCTCGCTGTTGTTCCGCCTGTGGTGACGGAACCCAGCTCTCTGCGATTGTTACTGTTGTTAGCCTCGATCGTGGACATTGGGTAGGTATGCAAGCGCTGGAGGAAGGAAAGAGACGGGTTGTAGAAGCTATTGAGTGAATGATTGCAATCTGGCAGCTATTGCAGGCGTTGAGCTTGAGTGTGGCTGGTATTCGGGTGGGTATCGATGGAGGTGTGCAGGGGGAGGGGGAGGGAACGGCTCTTCGGAACTGGTTGATATGTGCTGGGGAGTAATGGTGCGGCTGAATGGGCGGTGACGATGGGGTGGATTAGATAGGGTAAAGGCCTCGGATCACGATTGTCCGATGCTAGCTCAGGTTAGGCCGGTACTATACGGGGACAAGAGATCGAGTTGAAGCAGCAGGTTGCAAACACAAGGGGCTCCACATTCTTAGAGTAGTTGTTTGATCGCCGAAATACTAGCCTCAATGCGACATGCTAGGCGGAACAATGGCAATGCAACTTCGGTCGCGCCGATAATGCGGATACAGTGCTCCCCATAGAACCTCCGTCGGAACGTTTACTTCACCCGTCACCTGTCTTCCCTCGCTGTCTTACGATCACGCATCCCACTCCCTGACCCCACTCTTTGACCCCCACCCAACACTCTTCCTCAGCGGCATGTAGGACGTGGCCGTCATGTACTCGGTGATATGCGACTGCCTCCGAAAGCGCACATCACGGCGCTTGTCTCTAACAAACTCCCCGTTTTGACAATTGACCTTCTCCACTCCAGCACGGTAACCGTTTCCATCATATCTCCCTCCGACGCTAGGCTCCAACCGACCTCGCCCCAACTCTTCCGCCCCCACCCCCGACTTCCATCTTTTGCCGTAGCTCCGAATAGCCTACAAGCTTATTGACGGCCACCACAGGTCCTGTGAATGACTGTATAGACGTTTCTAAAGAGCTGAGTTCATTGGTAGTCTCATTCACAAATTGTCACCCGCAACTGGCTCCGCTACTCTCCACTTTCGCTTTTGCACAGAACCTCTAGGCTCTACTCGGGTATATGAGGCATTGAATTTCTTTTCGGTATCATTAGTAGAATAAATAATGTCACCTCTTGTGCAAAGTTATCATTCTCACCAGTCCCAGCGGCCCGAGCCATAAGTTCTACGCAGACTAATGATCTAAGTGAAGGTAAATACAACAACTGTGTTAGCTAGATAGGAATTGTCAATTGCAATTGCACCGAGCTCACCAGAGCCCAAAAAGTTGCACCTCGGTTGATACTCCGGGAAAGCTAGAGCTTGAGAACTCGAATACCCCGTCTGTCAGCGAACGACGATGGCGACGCCTGAGGTGTCATCAGTAGGTAAGGTGCCCTGTAGGGCACTAGGTACAAAACTCCCACAGGTACTATGTCAAGTGTTCACCTCTCTGTACCATAATCTATACGCACAGTTCTGCCGATATTACGAGAATCTGGTGATGCGTATATGCATGGATTGTTTCTTACCACCTTTGAACATTGTTGCTTTACAGAGAATATGGCCAGTATGGGGACTCAGAGTGTTGCATCTCAGTACAACCCTTTGGCTGTCGAGTATGTAGACACAATCAAGCCTCTCTACCACTACATCTAACACCTGGGAATCTGAGCGTGGCAAGTGATAATCAATGACCAGGATTATTTCTAGAAGCTCCGGGTGGCGCTGGACCTGCGCAGTTCATTCCACGTTCTGTACATGAATGGGGATGATAAAAATCACAGTTTTACAATTTCTCCTACCTTCGTCTGCAACAGCGCAAGGTTATAGCGTTCGCTTCCACCACCCTGATCGTTCACAGCAAAGAAACCCCCCCACCTCCTCCACCAACTTCCGTAGTTCTTTCGTTTAACTGTTGCCACGTCCCGCACATTCCCAAGATCGCCTGTCTCCAACTATACTGTCAGAACTGTGACCCGACCATGAGAGAAGATTCGGCATCTGATCTGCCCTGAATGGAGGAAGCAACGTCGCGACTGAAGCGGACGGTAGCTGCAGAGCTTCAAAATGGACACGGAAGATTGCGTGGTCAGTGATGGCGCAGGTCTTGCGCCGACGTAGCGGGTGGACAGGCTCCCGTTTGTGGAGTGGACGGTGAACAGGGGGTGGCGATGGCCGGTGAGTCGAGCGTGTGATGCTAGTGGAAGAAACCTGCTATTGTGGGCAAGTTTGAGGTGGTTGGAGAAGATGCGGCTGATGGTTATATTGGACGGTACAGCGAGTTGGAGTGCGCACGTCATCACGTGTCGCAAAAGAATTGAGGCTAATATGCTGCGGCATATACGCCGCCTATAATCTTGGCAACAACCCTCGGCGTGAGGAGCCCTATCTGTGTACGGGGGTCACGGATGGGAGAGGAGTAGTGGCACCAAGATAGTCGGTATTCTTCATACGCCAGAGACTATGACGAATTCCACATTTGCACTGGAAGTCTACAACACATATCGAATGCCTTACTTATCCGCGATAATTGCAAAACATTCACCGGTTATCAATCGCGCATCTACCTTCAACAGGTGTTGAAATACTGATTGCTAGAAGCCTTGTCTATTCTAAAGTACAGGAACATTCGTGATCTTATATACGGAGTTTAGAGTATGCCTTGTACACATGCATGCGCACCCAGCTGGCATCTCCAGCTGAGTCTGGAACGACCATCATCATGGTGAGATCATGAACCCCATCAGCCCAGCTGACGCCCATAAGCCGTACGTCAGGGAGGCGGTCCATATATGTAACAACAGGAATCTTGAGTCATTCAACAGCTCCGTCTTCAAAGATATTGAGTTTGTTGTCTTTGTTGTATCTCGAGTCCATGGCAACCCCTCGCTTCAGCGCACCAAATACTATCCGCAGATAGTTCCAAATGATGTGGTGCACCTTCAGCTGCGCCGAAAAATATCCGCACGTTGCCCCACAGGACCTAGTTCACCTAAATATATATGCAATAGGTATTTTTGAAGTGGCACTCGATGAAGTAACAGGTCAGCCAAAGGAGTGTGTGGACTCGCCGAACTGGCTAGAAAAACACACAAGTACATCAACATGGATCATTGGCTAAAATGGTTTAAAGTGAAGCTACTCTGTGCAGAAATGATGGGGAGAGGGACGTGGGCCTGTAATAACGTGATGGAGTTCCAATGGGTAGCTCCAGCGTATGCGTAGGCATAACAATAGATTCTGGGTATCACTATGCTGTGTAGAGATGCTCAGCGTACTCTAATACTTTGGCTGTCTGTAATTCATGTACACCTGAAACTAACACGTGCAAGCGGTTACTGGAGGCCACAATACCAGTGAGGCATAATGCACTCCATTGTTACGTATATAATGTGTATCTTCCGGTTCTCTTCTTTGTACTATTATCCATGTATGCTGAAAGTGCACAATGTAATGATGATGCTTGATCTATCTAGAGGAGAAACCCATGCATTATATACAGTGAGAGCAGTCAGTCTCCGTGGAGAGCGGCAGAGTTGAAGGTTGGCGTGGTGTGCAGAGAGTGGTGAAGCAGTAGTTTTTTGTTTGTTTTAATCATATTGTATTCACTCTACTTAGAGTATGACAGCCCTTTACTCCCCTCCGCCTCCGGGCTGGCCGGCTAGATAGCGGAGCTCCACTCCTGCAACCCGTCGTCCCCTTCTGACAAAAGAAAGCATCTAAAGAGGCGGTCGATGAGATACAAAGGAAATGAACTGAAATGAAATCCCAAAAAGAGAGACCGCCAGCCCTTACTCTTCCACTCGCTTAGGCGGGAACTTCCCGATATCAGTGGCTGCCAGGAAGTCCATCCCCGCTTTATCGCATTTCTCCATAGAGAACAGCTCAGAGACCTGCACGTGTCGGCATCTGCCCGCACTCCATCCTGTTGCTTTCCCCACCTCTCTCCAGAGCGTTTTTTGCTGGTCTTTCCATCGGCTGCAGTGGCGGAAGAGGTGTTCCCGTGTCTGGGCAGTGAAGCAGTAGTTTGTTTGTTTGTTTGTAATCATATTGCATTCGGCCGCTGGCGGCCATAGCATATTCCGTACATATTTCCTCCCCGCTTCTTCCGTAACATAAAGAAACAAAAGCAAAGTCGCGAGTCCTCTTCCCCAGTGAAGCAGTAGTTGGCAGGAGTCGTACGATGTGCGGGGGTATACCGACAATCACGGAGGACCTCTCTGGACCGTCTCAGGCTGCATTCCAGCCCAGCACGTTGCAAATGTTCTATCTAGGCCTCATTCCAGACCATACAGTAATAATGTACACTGTTCTGCCGATATCACAACAGACTGGGTACTGAATTTCACAGTGTTCCTAAGCGGCCAGGCCGGCCTTAGCGGCGGCTTTCAAATGAGGGCCGGGCCGGGCCTGGCGGCTTTTCCGGCCGGCCTGGCGGCTTTTCTTGGTGGACTAAGCCTAAACAGAATATTTTGTTCGAAAGATTCTCTGCTCTTTACTAAGAAAGTCTCCAAAGTACGAAACACCATATCCAACTCAATCATCGTAGCCCTGCCATTGCCGTATTCCATCAATCAACCAGACCAAGGCTTATGCAGGCGGATGCAGGCTTTTTAAATCACGTGCAGGCCGGGCGGCTTCTGACCCAGGCCGGGCCGGGCCGCCCTCAGCGCAGGCTTTCAGAATGGAGGCCGGGCCGCTTAGGAACACAGGAATTTCATGGTAATGCGATTACGCGTAAAATGGTGCCTCAACACTAATGGATATATGTTGAGTCACTCAGCTTCGCTTTTCTCTCGGTACCTAATTCTATATGCTCCTACTGCTCTTTCTGCTCTCCACTACAGATATCATCATGCACACATAAAACCTTCCTGAGTTATAGTCCTGTATGGCTGTGCCCAGAGTATATCAATATATCGTGCTCACTATGAATGTGACATATTTGGCAGTCCATTCCAAAACGTTGGGAGCGAATTAAGAAAGAATGAAAGATGTGTAATTAACAACCGGGCAAAGAAAATGAAAGGTTGACATATATTATGAAAGGCACTGTATTCTGAGCTGGCAATCCCATATCTGGTGTCGAGTATGCGTGATTATCAACGATGTGCTCAGACAACCTTTGATGTAATCTCCGTGGGCCTTCAGTCTGCAATCGAAAAACCTTCTGTTAAATCTCCGACGACCTTCGAGCTAAATTCCGAGCCAGAAAGGAGTGGGAGTCAGCCCCGATGGGTTTGACTAATGAGCCCCCTCATGTGAACATTAGCCATCAGTATTACCACTGTAATGTCGGAGTTAATACATCATTTGGTAGTAACCCGTACGAAGGGCTATCAAGAGTCATAAGAAGAAAGAACTCGATAATTCATCTAAGTTGTTGAACTATTTAGTATCAATATGTTGCACCCTCTTGATATCGAAAGAAATCCATTCTTCGGACGATCAGCATAATAGGTGAAAGGCCGGAAGCAACGGATATAACTATCTAGGATAGAATATTGGTATCAGAGTGAATTTTACTGTACCATAGCGACAGTCGAGTATACCTATAGAATATTGTCTGCGATGGATGAAATTAAGAACAAACTTCATTATCAGAGACGATAAGGGTAACTCGAGAAGTCAGTGTGTGCAATGGCAACCCTGAAGGGTCTAGCAAACTGGCCAGTTGAAGGGTAAGTAAGAAATAAAAGTCAAGCAGAATGAAGAGTGGTATAAATACTAGTTGGATGTCGGCGAAATTCTGTCGGCCAAAAGTTGTAAAGGGTTTAGGGTTCGGGGTTGGTTAGTCCAACTCACATCAAACGATAGAAACCAGTGCACCTTGACATCGAGAAAGACAGGTGCCATTAAAAAATTACTACCCTTGCACTCGTTGGTATCAAGCAACAGTTGTGCAGATATTTTGAGAGGAGATGACACCGTAACCACAAGTTGATCTCAATGCCGTCGCCCTGTTACAGAACCATAGTTCATCTCAACGATGAAATTCCCAATCAAATCAGATAAAACCAACTATGAAATTTTGAAAGCTGTAGAGTACTGCTATATACTCCTAACAGCAAAGACAGCCAGGGCTTCATGTCCCAGGTCGCCGAGTTGTATATGGTGATTGGGCACTGAGTGACATTGACATATTTCGTACTAGGGAGTGTATGATCGCAGTTTCGCAGTGTATGTGCAACATGTGGAGAGACTCTGTCTACACACAAATCACTATGGGAATGTCAGCTACTACAGTGTACTTCTTGCATTTCTTGATTGTTCTCAAATACACCTCGCGCTGAGAAACGATTGGGTTAACTCATGGCTTAGCCCAATAATCGTCAGATTCAGATGACGGCCGAGTGGGAGCCGCAGCAGTATGAAAGCACAGAGACGAGTGGAGGTCCCGCCGCAGCTATCTGGGCACTGGACGAATGGAGGTCTTTGACGCCGAACTGTGGGCGATCGGACTCGCGCTCGAGGTGACGGGCTGGAAAGCGGGCAGATGCCGACACCTGCAGATCTCTGAGCTGTTTTGCAGAGACGAGTGTGATCAAGCGGTGGTGGACTTCCTGGCGGCTACTGAAGTCGGGAAGTTCCCGCCAAAATGAATGGAGGGAGGGAGCGGGCACAGAGGCTGACTCAGGTGCGGGAAGCGGCGGCAGCGGGCATATATCTTTCCTTTCTCTTTTCATTTCTTTCCTGTTTTGGTCTTTCTTTGAGCTTTCAATTGTCAGCGGGGATAAAGGGTAGCGGAGGGGAGCTCCGCCATCTAGCCGGCTAGCCCGGAGGCGGAAGGGATATCAGGTCCTGTCATACTCTATTAAGAGTGCATACAGTATGAATAAACAAAAAACAACAACAACATAATCGTCAGATCAGTAGGATGACCTGGAAAGAGATTCCCGATGATCGGAGTCGCCCAGTAGATTCATCCACAGCGAGACACTAGCCTCTGGTTGGGAGTCTGGATGGATGCACACCTGACGTTCAAAGAGCATCACAACCGATGAATGAAGAAGGCCAGGGCAACAGAAGCCCGATTGCGCGTACTCGCGAGGGGGCACGGAATCGTCCTAGAGCGTGTAAGTGCTGTCCAATAGCCTGCGTTGAAGGTGTCACATTAGATGGAAGCGAGCTCTGGTGGGATCCGAGAGAGACCAGCAGACGAGAGGATCCTCAACTCCTTCTTATTCGGCACGCTAAGTCAACCCTGGGTGCCCTGCCCACGATGCCACTGGGTGCACTCATGAGAGATTCAGGACTCACCAGCACCAGTAACACTGGGATCCAGGCATCAACGATTCACAGCGAGGCTCACAAATGCGTGCGACGGCTCAAAACTGAAGGAGGTGCACGACCACCACACGTCTGGTGCACCGATACAGACATTTATCAGAGTAGTGCATGAGTGAGACCGGGCAGCAGAGACCATGCGCTGGCCCAACCCTGACAAAGAACCGGCCGTCAAGACAGTCATACTGAACGACTACACCGCGCGTAAGAGAGAGACAATACGCTGGGCAAGAGGGAGAGAGGCCAAAGTGTGAACCTCGGTCTGCATGTGGTGGATGGATGGATTGCAATCGGACGACCGCAGAGAATGAGCTGCTCCAGTATGCAAGCAAGGAGACGGCTGGAAAGCCTTCCGGAGCCACCTCGGCACCAGACACGTGGAGGACTACGATGCAGAGCTGTGAGCAATCGGCCATGCACTCCCCAGATCATTAATGAAGAGGGACACACTGCAGACACACGGAGTGAACGAGGGAGCTATCTTCAGCGTCTCGCAAGCGGTCTTCCTACAAATGGTGCACCTGGAACCAGGGCCGGGGCAGCCTCTATCCAGGTGGATCAACCAGAGGGCGAGGACCCGTCGCAAGGCCAGCATTGAAACAGAGATGCACTGGATCGCGGGACACACTGGAATCCCCGAGAAAGAGGGAGCAGATCGGCAAGCGAACCTAGCGCGAGAGGGCTGCAGAGCAGGCGCAGTACCAGAATGAGTATACAACTCGGCAGAGAACAGGACCAGACGAATCTCAGATGCAACGATGGTGGTGAAGGCTAAGTGGGGGGCCAACAAATACAGCTAACCTTACGGCGACAGACTGAAAGGCAAAGCTGGGAGCACGAGTCCCATCCCAAGGAATAGTGTGAAGGTACTGGCAGTCAGGTTCTACTGACTGAAGTACGGGCATGCACCAGTAGGCACATACTTGGACCGGTTCGGACACTAAGACTATGACAAATGCTGGTGGTGCTGGGGCGGAGGTAGGGCGACAGCCCAGATGCGGGAAGACCTTTTCCGCCACTGCAGCCGACCGAGAGATGTGCAGAAAACGCTCTGGAAAGAGATGGGGCAAACAACAGGATGGAGTGCGGGCAGATGTCGACACGTGCAAGTCTCTGAGCTGCTCTCCATGGGAAAGTGCGATAATGCAGTGATGGAATTCCTGGCAGCTACTGATGTCGGGAAGTTCCCGCCCAAGCGAGTGGACGAGTAAGAACCGACGGTCTATCCGTCTCCCGCTTTTTGGGATTTCATTTCAATTCATTTTCTTTGTATCTCATCGACCGCCTTCCTTGTAGAGGCTTTCTTTTGTTTGAAGGGGATGACCGGTAGCAGGAGTGGAGCTCCGCCATCTAGCCGACCTGCCCGGAGGCAGAGGGGATTAAGGGGCTGTCATACTCTAAGTAGAGTGAATACAGTATGATTAAAACAAAACGAAAAGATTTAATCTGTATATTAAGGCGTGCGTACTCTTTAGATAGAGAGCGAGGTAATCACTCTTCTACGATAGACTATTCAATCTCTTCTTTGTAGCCGATTGTCTCAACAAATCGGACAAAGTTACAAGGCTGATGGCTGTACGGATATTAGAGAGCAAGGACAAGGATTGGGTAGCAATGTAGATCGTCAGATAATGACAACCCAATCCCAATCTTTTTATTTAATCATACAGTATTCACTCTAGTTACAGCATGACAGAGCCCTTATCTCCTCCGCCTCCAGTAACTCCACAAGGCATAAGAACAGCAGAAGACAAAGACCGCCACGCTTCGCACCTCCACTCCACCCGTTCACTTACTTGGGCGGGAACTCACCATCGTCTGTGGCTGCCAGAAAGTCCATCACTGATTGATCGCACTTTGCTATGGAGAACAGCTCAGATATCTGTACATCTTCCCGCTTTCGAGCCCGTCGCCGGTCCAGCCTCTTTCCACCGCCATTCTGCTCGTTTTTCCACCTGCTGAAATGGCAATAGATGTGCTCCTGCGTCTGGGCCACCCTCTTACACCACCAGCATTTTTGGTCGCCTCGATGCCCGTACCGTTTCAGGTAGGTTCCGTTGTGTGCATGCCCGCACTTTCGTTCGTAGAACCTTGCTGCCAAAGACTTCACGCTTGTCATTGGCATGGGCCTCTCGCGTCCGGATTTGCCCTTCAGCCTATAGCCGAAGTACGTGCTGCACTTGTCCGCTTCCCATTGTGCCTTTGCCGCTGACCCTCAACCGCAATGTTCCCACCGAGGCCTTTCTCCCATGGTACAAGAAGGAATCTTCCTCTATCTGCGGGCATGTTGCGACCCATTCGTGGTAGCTACCCATTCATGAATAGGGCGACCATTCCATGGACAGGGTGGTTTCAGGAATGGGACAGGTTAAAATAAGATAGCAAATTAAAAGACAGCTTCACTTATAAATTAAGGACTAGGAATTTCTTTTACAAGTCCATTGGCTTCGCTTCGCTTCTATATATCTCTATTTTTTGTATAAGGCTATTTGCTTCGCTTCTCATTTATAATTTTACTAGCTTCGCTGCACTGTTATATATTTCTTTTACATATCTGTAGACTTCGCTTCGCTTGTTGGCACGGGATTTGGCCCGATGGCTTGTGTGGCTTTCGGCCTAAAGCTGTGGGCATGAGGCCGGTGGCTTGCGGCCCCCATGGACCGCCACCAGCCCCCATGCCGAGGAGTAAGTCCAGCCGCGGCAGTGATGCCCAGCATTGGTCTCCGGATGTGATACTCGGCTTCGCCGAGTATGCTCTCTCCTTTCCCATATATTTGCCTGTCTTTCTCTCTCTCTTTGTTCTTTAGACAATCACTTTTGTACGATAGTCAATTCAATATCTCTATTCGTACTCGATTGATCTCAACATCGCTTCTACATATCTCTCTTTTTTATCAGCCTATTTGCTTCGCTTCACTGTCATATATCTCAATTATAAATTTTCTGGCTTCGCTGCATTGCTATATATCTCTTTTACAAGTCTATTTGCTTGGCTTTGGTTTGCTGCCATATCTCATTTACAAGTCTACTGGCTTCGCTACCTGCTATATATCTCTTGTACAATTCAATTGGTTTCATTTGGTTCGCTCCATTTATAACTGATCTCGTAAATCTGAGCGGCTGTGAGAAATGGAGCCATGGGGTGAGATCTTAGTGTCATTCCCGCAGCTTCCATAAAACACGGAAAGACTTTGTCCATTCAGCGACTCACAGGCCGCAATTCGACGAACGGCACACCTGGAGCCGGGCCCAGGGCAGCGACTGGCGAGGCGGATCAACAGAAGGGCGCGGAG
>Ga0307512_10007452_pt1 | contig 10856 bp, 12 predicted proteins | sample 14_EM_MG_FD_200267 | JGI IMG/M metagenome (GOLD analysis project Ga0307512, IMG submission 200267) | Populus trichocarpa ectomycorrhiza microbial communities from riparian zone in the Pacific Northwest, United States - 14_EM | ecosystem: Host-associated > Plants > Roots > Unclassified | place... | reverse complement strand
GCCCGGGCGGCCGAGCCGGTCGACGTGGACCTCGACGGCACCCGGTTGTCGATCAGCCCGGCGGAGATCGCGATGACCCTCGACGTGGACCTGACCGTCGGCAAGGCGATCCGCAGCGGCGGGCCACTGCTTTTCAGCGAGCGTACGTCGCCACCCGTGATCCGCCTGGACCCGGCGAAGCTCGCGGCGCGCCTGGGCTATCGGGCCGATCCGGCGACGGCCGCCGCCGCCGTCAAGAAGGCCTGGCTGACCGGCGCCACCGCCACGATCGGCGGCTCACCGCCCGCGTCCCGCTGATCCGCAGCGGACTCCCAGGTTTCCCCCCGCGACAGGGCGCGCATCATCCGCGAAGATGACGCTACGATCCCGAGCCACGTTCATTTGCGCGCGGGCAGTTCTCGGAGGCAGGACATGAGACAGCAGCGGTGGTTCCCGATCGCCTTGCTCGGGTTGGGGCTGTTCGCGGTCAACGTGGCGGCACGGCTGATCATCCGGATCGGCTTCAACGGCGACGACTCGGCCGAGAGCCGGGCCTCGATCATCATGTTCGCGGTCCTCGGCGTCGTGCTCTCGGTGGCGACGTTCATCCGCGCCCAGCGGGTCCCCCCGGCGACCTGGCTGCCCGACCTGACCGCGGCCGCGCTGATCGGCATGCTGCTGACCGTGCTGGTCGGCCCGTTCATCAGCGGCGACGCGCCGTTCTCGGCCGGCGCCGGAAACTTCTTCTCGCAGATCTGGCTCTACGGCGGCTTCGCGATCGTCGGCACGCTGCTCGGCTACTGGATCGCCACGGCGCTCGGCCGGGACTACCGCTCGAGGTCGCTCAAGGCCTTCGCGGCGGCCCGCACCAACAAGCCCCGCCGGCCGGTCCGCCGCTAATTTGGCTCGACCCGGGTCAGATAGGTGTGGTGGGTGTTGAAGCCGAGCCGCTGATAGAGAGCGACCGCCGGCGCGTTGCGTTCCTCCACTTGCAGGTAGGAGCGAGTCGAGTCGTGCTGCTGCGCCCACTGCGCCATCGCGCGCAGCACGTGCTGGGCCAGCCCCTGCCGCCGCATCTCGGGCGCGGTCTGCAGCAGCGAGATGCCGTGCCAGTGACCCGGCCCGGTCACCGTTCCGCGCGCGACCGCCACTAGATCGCCGCCGGCGTCGTGGACATGGGCAAAGACCGTTTCCGGTACGCCGGTGAGCACTCGCCGGGCGGACGCGGGCAGCGTGCCCTTGTGCTCGGCGACCATGTCGTACCAGCCGTCGCTCGGGGTGTCGGCTAGCTCCACCGGGGGCAGGTCGCGCCGTTCCGGCAGATCGCTCAGCAGCGGCGCGGTCTGCACCAGGGTGAGCGGGCGGGCGGTCCAGCCGCGTTCGTCCAGGGCCAGGTTCACCGGAGCCGCCAGCGGCATCGGGGCGTTGATCAGGGCGGGCTGGCCGTGCTGGGCGTACCAGGCGACGACCGCGTCGATCGCCGCGTCGAGCGGCCGGTCGGGGTCGCCAACCGCCAGCGCCGAGTTGGCCCGGCCGGTCCAGTTGTCCGCGGCGCGCAGGATCCACGAACCCAGCCGGGCCTGGGTCGGTGCGGGCCAGGCATCGTTGGCGGCCAGCTCGAGGGCGACCACGTCGCGGGCCGGCGGGCGGCGCGCGGCCGGCACCCGTTTGGCCCGGTGTACCTCCCGCAGTGGCACCCGCAGCGGGCCACGATCGGTCGCCAGAGTGAGATCCGTCTCGGTGAGCTCGACCAGTTCGCCGAGCGCGTCCGTAAAAAGCGGCCGATCCTGCGATACGCCTACAATTCGGCGAACGACTACCCGGTGTCCCACATCCTGCCGACGGAGCACGTGCCACCTCCTCCGGCGGAGATACTAGGCTCTTATCGCTGCGGTCCCATGCGGCTCGGCGTTGCATGCGGCTCTGCTTCTGCGCGACATAGCTCTCTGTGTGGCATGGCTTTGGAGGGGAAAGACCCGTGACCTACATCATCGCTGAGCCCTGCGTCGATGTTCTCGACAAGGCATGCATCGAGGAGTGCCCGGTCGACTGCATCTATGAGGGCAACCGGATGCTCTACATCCACCCCGATGAGTGCGTCGACTGTGGGGCCTGCGAACCGGTCTGCCCGGTTGAGGCGATCTTCTACGAGGACGACGTCCCGGAGCAGTGGAAGGACTACACGAACGCGAACTACGAGTTCTTCGAGGACCTGGGCTCGCCCGGCGGCGCCGCCAAGGTCGGCAAGATCGAGAAGGACGCGTCGTTCGTGGCGGCCCAGCCGGCCGGCCTCAACGAGCACTGACACGGTGGCGCTGTCGGCAAAGGTGGCGCTGTCGTCGAAGCTGCCGGATTTCCCCTGGGATCTGCTCGAGCCGGCAAAGGCGATAGCCGCCGCGCACCCCGGCGGCATCGTCGACCTCTCGATCGGCACCCCGGTCGATTCCGTGCCCGCGTTCATCCGCCAGGCGCTGTTCGACGCGTCGGATGCACCCGGATACCCGCTGACCGCGGGCACCCGCGAGCTGCGGGCGTCGATCACCGCCTGGATGTCCTCGTTCTGCGGGGCGTCGGGCGAGTTCGGCGTGCTGCCGACCATCGGCTCCAAGGAGTTGGTGGCCTGGCTGCCGACGCTGCTCGGCATCGGCCCCGGCGACGTGGTGGTCATCCCGCAGGTCTGCTACCCGACCTACGAGGTCGGCGTGCAGCTCTCGGGCGCGACGGCGGTGCGCTCCGACTCGCTGACGGCGCTCGGCCCGGCCCGGATCCGGATGATCTGGATCAACTCCCCGTCCAACCCGACCGGCCGGGTCCTGCCCGCCGCCCACCTGCGCAAGGTGGTCGAGTGGGCCCGCGAGCGCGACGCCGTCGTGGTCAGCGACGAGTGCTACCTGTCGCTGGGCTGGGAGACAACCCCGGTCTCGGTCCTCTCCGACGAGGTCTGCGGCGGCGACTACACCGGCGTGATCGCGGTGCACTCCCTGTCCAAGCGCTCCAACCTGGCGGGGTATCGGGCCGGTTTCCTGGGCGGGGATCCGGCCTTGGTTGCCGAGCTGCTCCAGGTCCGCAAGCACGCCGGCATGATCGTCCCGTTCCCGGTCCAGGCCGCGATGATCGCCGCGTTGGGTGACGAGTCGCACGTGGCTGCTCAGCGTGCCCGCTACGCGTCTCGCCGGGCGGCCCTGCGCACGGCGCTGACCGCGGCTGGTTTCGAGATCTCGCACTCGGAGGCGGGGCTCTATCTGTGGTCGTCACGCGGCGAGGACTGCTGGCAGACGGTGGAGTGGCTGGCCCAGCGGGGGATTCTCGCGGCGCCTGGCGCCTTCTACGGCCCGGCGGCGGCAAAGCATGTCCGGATAGCGCTGACCGCTACGGATGAGCGGGTCGCGGCGGCTGTGGAGCGCCTGGCCGGTTAGCTGGCCGGGGCCGGTTGGCGCTGATCGGCGCTGACAAGCGGTCTCGGCCGCAGTGGAGCGCCTGGCCGATTGGCTGGGGCTGCGCTGGCCGCCCCTATTTGCGAGCCGCGGCGGGTTCGCGCTGGTCGCCGCTGACGACAGATCGCGGCCACGCGGTAGGGAGCGCATGGTTGGCTAGCTTTGCTCGGGTCGGAGGGCGCTGATTGCGGCGGTCGCCTGGTCTCCGGTCAAGCCGACCTCGCGCAGGACCTTCATGTTCTCGCGGTAGCTGCGGGTTACTTTTCGATCGTTCTCGACGAAGTCCTGCGCTGCCGATTCCACGAACACGATGTCGGGGTCGCCGGAGCCGGCGAATTCGAGGAGTTCGAACGTTCCGCCGAGCCCCGGATGCCCCTCGAGGGCGAGCGGCACGACGATCAGCTCGATCGAGGAATGCCCGGCCAGCTCGAGCAGATGGTCGAGCTGGCGCCGGAGGACCGCGCCGCCGCCGATCGGCCGGCGCAGCACCGCCTCGTCCAATGCGGCGATCAACTCGGGCGGGTTGGCGCCGGACATGCGCTCGAAGAGGTCGCGCTGACGATTCAGCCGGACCTCGACCCGGGCCGTTACGTCGTCGTCCGCGATGCTCTGGCGGATGATTTTCGCGGTGGAAGCCCGGGCGTATTCCTCGGTCTGCAGCAGGCCGGGAACGAACAAACCCTGGTAGATGCTGATCCGCGAAGACTCGGCCTCGTAGCCGACGAATCGCTGGTATTCCCGGGTCAACCGATGCCGGCGCCACCACCGGCGACCGCGCGCCGTCTCGGCCAGGCGCACCAGCTTTTCCTCGTCCCCGGCCCCATAGTGCTCCAGGAGAGCGCGCACATCGGCCGGCGAAATGGCTACCGCCCCGGTCTCGACCCGATTGAGTTTCGCGAGCGACCAGTACATCTCCTGGGCCGCCGCATCGGCGGAGAGCCCGAGCGACTCCCGAAGCTGACGCAGCTGAGTTCCGAGGCGTTCACGAGCGACCGCCGGTCCGACCTGGTTTGACATGACGAGCCTCTCTAACTGCGGAGGTCCGACTTCGATGTCGTCCTGAGGTGGGTAGGGCGTAGCCCCTCTCCTGGGAAGAGTCGCGGCTGGCGGGATGGGAAGTCTCAACGATAAGCGACGCAATGTCGGTGCCGTACGGCTTGACAGACCGGCCCCCGCAGGCATCACCGTCCACTGCTGCCCTCGTATGCATCTTTTGAGAATTCCGGCAGCGCCTGCGCTCGATCGTTGTCCACCGGCCTTTCCGGCAACGAACCGGCAGCCCAGCGGCGGTCTACCGAACCAGCCAAGATCATCTGCAATGTGCAGATGGCCTCGCGCAGATCGAAATTTGTTATGAGACTGTTGCAGACTTGCGGGGTGGGCCGGACCATCGAGGAAAGTGAGCGTTAAGGGGCACCCATGTCGATCGACCCCGACTCCACGACCCCGCCCCGACGCGGGTGGGCCGTCTACTACGACGACCAACGGATCACGATCACCAGCTGGTACGTGGACACGCCGGACGGCCGCTACGCGACAGCGAACCTCAGCGGCGTTCTCCAGGTCCGTACGCATGCACATCCGGGCCGTTCCATCGCGTTGATCGCCGGCGGCCTCGAGCTGAGCGTGGCGCTGCCGTTCACGGTGGCGTATCACTCCGCGGCCATGATCGTGGTCGGGCTCTTCGCCGCGGCGGGGGTGGGCGCCGGCATCCTGGTGGACGCTCGGCGCAATCCCCGCCGGCTCGAGCTGCGGGCGGCCCATCGCGGCACGGAGGTCATCCTCTTCGTGAGCCGCGACCGCGCCGAGTTCGAGCGGGTCCGCTGGGCTCTGATCCGCGCCCTGGAGGTCACCCGCTCGCCGCTGCACTGAGCGCGGTCAGCAGTCCGGGCCGCGAGGCGCTGGGGGCTGGCCGGGGTGGCGAGGGTATTGCGGCGGTCCCGGCTGCAGGGTGCGGCGGGTGGTCTGGGCCGCGAGGCGCTGCGGCTGGTCGGGATGGCGAGGGCGTGGCAGGTGGTCTGGGCTGCAGGGCGTGGCAGGTGGTCTGGGCTGCAGGGCGTGGCAGGTGGTCTGGGTCGCAGGGCGTGGTGGGTGGTCTGGGCTGTAGGGCGTGGTGGCGGTCAGGACCGTAGGGAGCGGCGGATCATCGTGATTGCTCGGGTGGCCGCGTCGCCGGTCATGCCCGTTTCGAGCAGGGCGCGCATGGTTCGCCGGATGCGGAGCACGTCCTGGTCGTCGCGCAGGATGGACTCGGTGGTGGGCGACTCGATGAAGACGATGTCGGCGTCCTCGTCGCTGCCGAACTCGAGCAGCTCGAAGTTGCCGCCCAGCCCCGGGTGCCCGGGCAGACTCAACGGCAGCACCACCAGTTGCACGGTCGGCCGGGTGGCCATGGTCAGCAAGTGGTCGAGCTGTCCGGCCATCACCCGGTCGCCGCCGACCCGGCGGAGCAGGACGGCCTCGTCCAGCGCGTGAGTGAGCGCCGGGGGGTTGTCCCCGTCCAGCCGGTGGAACAGCGACTTCTGCCGCTTCATCCGCACGTCGACGATCTCGGTCGCCCCCGGATCGCCGGGCGGCGTGCCCCTGATCAGCGACGTGATGGCCGCCGCGTACTCCGCCGTCTGCAGCAGGCCGGGCACGAACGAGGCCTGATATGCGTACAGATGGGAGGCCTCGTCTTCATAGGCCACGAACTCGCGGAACTCGTCGGACAGCAGGTGGTCGCGCCACCACGGCCGCTCTCGGGACGTCTCCGAGAGGTTCATCAGGCGCTCGATCTCGTCGGCGTCGCTGACCCCGTAGTACTCCAGGAGTGCTTTGACCGCGATCGGCTCGATTGTGACGCGGCCGTTCTCGATCCGATTCAGCTTTGGCACCGACCAGCGCATCGCCTCGGCGACGGTGGCGGCAGGCAGGTTGAGCCCGTGGCGAAGCTCGCGCAACCGGGTGTGGACGCGCTGGCGCGCGATTGCTGGGCCGACCGGTTCAGTCATCGGGACTCCGGCGGATCGCTCGGGTGCGGACGCGTTGCCGCGCTTGCCGGCCGCCGCCAGCCAGGTGGGGACTGATTCGGCGGCGCCTCCCGAACCGTATCGCAGTCCCGCGCAACGCGCAGTCTGCACTTTGCTAGGCTCTCTCGGGTCCGGGTCGAGTCAGTCTGCATAAAACGGACATCAGATTCCGCAGCGCGGCCCCGTGCACCGGTGCTGGGCTGTGCAGATAGCTGCTGGAGGAGCGATGGCCGCTCAAGATGACGCGCCGCAGTGGCGGATCAGTGCCCGCAGTTCGGGGGGTAACTGCGTCGAGGTGCTGACTCGTTCGCGCGAGGTGCTGGTCCGCGACTCCAAGGATCGCGCCGGCGGTGTCCTGTCCTTCGACCGCGAGGCTTTCGCCGACTTCCTCGGCGCTGTCAAGGACGGCGAGTTCGACCTGCACTGATCATCTCCGGGCGCTATCCACAGCTAACCCGTTCGCGGTACCCCGATGTCGTACGGTCTCGGTAGTCTTCGATGCGTTGGTGGTGACGACGCGACTACGGGGAGACTGTCGTGGGCGATCCGGCGATCAATGTGGAGACCAGCGAGCTGCGGCGGTTCGCCAAGGACGTGGGGTTCGAGGCCGATGAGGTGCTCGCGCCCGCCGTCGACCGGGCGACCCTGCCGCTGCAGGACGGCGTGCGGTTCGGAGCCAAGAACGCGAGCGGCACCGTGCACGCCGCCAAGACGCGCTATGCCCAGGCGCTGAGCGCACACCTGAGCAACCTCACGGAATACATCGAGGCTGCGAAGATCATGGCCGCGGCCGCCGCCCAGGTCGCCGCCGACTTCGACGAGGTGGACACCCGGTCGGCCGATGCGTCCGCGCGGGTCGGCAACATCCTGCGGAGCGCCACCGACCAGGCGCAGGCCGCGCGCCTGGCAGCCGAGCGGGCGGACAATCCACCGCACGGCGGGCAGGCGGCCGCGGTATGAGCGACGAGGTCCTGAGCAGCAGCTGGTGCACCAATTGGGGTGCGTTCAACACGCCCCGACTGTGGGCGATGGTCAGCGACGAGGACGATCCGGACGCTTGGCGCCAGGTCGCCGCCTGGAGCGAGGTCGCCGGTGCCGTGCAGCAGCATCGCACCCGGCTGGTCGAGGCCCGGGACGCGCTGGCCGCGGCCTGGCCACCGGAGCAGAACGGCGCCGCGCAGGCGTTCGTCACCGAGCTCAACACCCTGATCGCCCGGATGGACACTGCGCGGGCCGACGCCGACACGACGGCCACCGGCCTGGCGGGCATTCTCGAGGCGCTGCGCACTGCGAAAAACCAGCTCGAGCCCCTCTACGAGCAGTACAAGGACAAGAACAGCGACTGGGTGCCGAACTGGTGGGACAACGCCGAGGACGACATCGACAAGCGGGCCCGGGAACAAATGATCAAGGCCGAGCAGACCGTCGAGCAGCACGTCACCCAGCTCAAGGTGCCAGATCAGTACACGATGGATCCCCGGGGCGGCCGGACCATCGACGACCCGCCACCTTCTAGCGGCACGGGCAGCGGCTCCACGTCGTCCTCGGGCGGCAGCGGATCCACCAGCACCTTCAGCGTGCCGGTGCCGCACGATCCGGTTCCGCCGCTGCCGGGCCAGGATCCGATCGCCCCGGACGGCACCGGTGGCTCCTTCGGTCCGGACGACGGCAGCGGCTCCCCGGGCAGCGGTGGCACGGGCTCGGCGGGCCCCGGCCTGGCCGGCGTGATCACCCCGCCCGGTGCGAGCCCGCCCGTGGTCAATCCGCCGAGCACCGGCGGCCCGCCCGGCGGCGGCCCCGGTCCCTCGGTGATCGGCGGCTCTCCACTACCCGCTGTCTTCCCCGGCCTGGGTTCGGGCGGCGGCTCGCAGCCGGGGGCCGGCTTCAAAGGCGTGCCGCCCGCGGGGGCCGGCCCCAAGGGCGTGCCGCCAGCGGGCGCCGGCCTCAAAGGCGTGCCTCCGGCGGGCGAGGGCCCAGGCGGCGGATACGCCCGCGGCCGCCCGGTGAGCACCCGCGGTGCCCTGCCGTCCGGCGCGGTCATCGGCGAGTCGGTCGGCGGCGGCGCCCGTGGCGCGGGCCGGCCGGGCGTCGGCGGCGCCTCGGGCCGTGGCCTCTCCGGCCGACCGACCGGGGAACGACCGACCGGGGCCCGGGGCGGCGGCAAGCCGACCCCGCCGTCCTGGCTGCGCGAGGAGGAGGGCCGCGGCGGCCGGCCGGGCTCGGGCGCTCCCGGCGCGCCGGGCGGCGGCGGCCGACGCCGGGGTGACGGCGGGCCGGATCAGCCGCGGTTCGACCCCGACAACCCGTGGCAGGTCGCTGAGGGCGTCGACCCGGTGATCGTCCCGGCCGAGGAGAACGACAGCCACGATCCGGGCCCGAACGTGATCGGCCGCCGCGAGTGACGGCACGGGCGGTGGCGGCCGCTCTGGTCGCGATGGTTCTGGTGTTCGTGGGGGCGGTGCCCGCGCGGGCCGACGGCACCCGCGACGACGAGTGGTATCTGTCGGCGCTAGAGGTGGCGCAGGCGCAGCGGATCACCAAGGGCGCCGGTGTCGTCGTCGCAGTGGTGGATCAGGGGGTGAGCACCAAGCATCCCGATCTGGCGGGTGCCGTGCTGGCCGGGCGGGACACGGTGGCGCAGAAGAACGACGGGCACTTCGATCCGAACGGCCACGGCACGGCGATGGCCGGCATCATCGCTGCCCGCGGGCGGGGCCGGTCCGGGCTGCTCGGCATAGCCCCCGAGGCGAAGATCCTGCCGGTGCGGCCGAGCAACGACACATACTTCGCCGCCGAGGGGATCCGGTGGGCGGCCTCGCACGGCGCCAAGGTGATCAACATGTCGTTCGCGATCGGCGGCTCGGAAAACCTGCGGGCGGCGGTCAAGGAGGCGGCCGCGGCCGATGTCGTGCTGGTCGGGGCGGTCGGCAACACCGGCGACAAGGGGAACGCGCTGGAATATCCGGTCGGCTATCCCGAGGTGCTGGGCGTCGGCGCGGTCGACAAGAAGGGCAAGGTCGCGGCCTTCTCGCAGCACGGCCCGCAGGTGGACATCGTCGCGCCGGGCGTCGACATCCCGAGCCTCTATCTGGGCGACGACTATCGCACCGGCCGGGGCACGAGCGACGCGGCTGCGATCGTCTCCGGTGCGGCGGCGCTGGTCCGGGCCAAGTATCCCGAGCTGTCCGCGGCCGAGGTGGTGCGGCGGCTGAACGGGACCGCGTTCGACAAGGGCGACAAGGGCCGCGACGACTACTACGGCAACGGCCAGCTCGACTTGGTCGCCGCGCTGACCGCGCCGCAACCGGCGGCCTCGAGCGCGGCCGCGGTCACCGATGCGCCCGCGCCGACCACCGGCGCGGCGGCCGAGGGCGACAGCGGCGGCGGCATCCCGCCCGTGGCGATCGTCGCGGTGGGTGTGGTGATCCTGGCCGGGGCGGTCCTGGCCATCGTCCTCCTGGCACGCCGGTCCCGCCCCGCCCGCTAGAGGCTGGGTGACGGCGCGCGATCCGGCCGGGTGTGACTACTGCGATAGCGTCGGGGCATGGCCGATCAACCCATGGTGGTGGTCCGCGGCGAGGCGCTCCGGGAGGTGCCGCCCGAGCTGGCGGTCTTCTCGGTGACCGTGACTGCGCGGGACAAGGACCGGCAGGTCGTGCTGACCCGGCTGACCGAACGAGCCGCCGAGCTGCGCACCGCCCTCGACGACTATCCCGACGCCATCGAACGGCGGGAGACCAGCGGCGTGCACGTGCGGCCCGAGCTGAAGCGTGGCAGCGAGAAGGTCACGGCGTACACCGGCAGCGTCGGGACGACCGTGACCGTCACCGACTTCGCGGTGCTCGGTGAGCTGCTGCTCCGGCTGGCCAACCAGGAGCAGACGTCGATCTCGGGCCCGTGGTGGCAGCTGCGGCCGGGCAGCCGGGCCGGCGCCGACGTGCGGCGGGCGGCGATCGACGACGCGCTGGGCCGGGCCCGGGAATATGCCGAGGCGGTCGGCGCGCGGGTGGATCGGCTGGTCGAGATTCTCGACGAGGGGACCGGCGGGGGCGGGCATCCGATGATGCGGGCGATGGCGTTCAGCCGGGAGTCGGCCGCCGACGCGGAGCTCGAGCTGGACATCGACCCGCAGCAGCAGACCGTGCAGGCCTCGGTGGTGGTCCGGGTCGCGATCACGGAACCGTCGGTGTTCCCGGGCTGAAGCGGCGTGGTTCGGGTGCCGTGCGATCGTAAGTCCGTCGTTGGGCGTGCTGTCGGGAATCCCGGTTCGCCCGCGCGGAGTCCGGGGATGGGCGAGACTCGGCAACATGCCGAAGGCCCGTCGCTCCGTGCTGCTCCGGATCGCCAACGTCAATCAAGGCAGCGTGAGTACGCACTCCGACCTGGTCTTGTACAGCTCGATCGGCATCTTCATCGTGCTTTATTTCGTGTA
>Ga0307512_10007449_pt1 | contig 10861 bp, 11 predicted proteins | sample 14_EM_MG_FD_200267 | JGI IMG/M metagenome (GOLD analysis project Ga0307512, IMG submission 200267) | Populus trichocarpa ectomycorrhiza microbial communities from riparian zone in the Pacific Northwest, United States - 14_EM | ecosystem: Host-associated > Plants > Roots > Unclassified | place... | reverse complement strand
GAGCGAACACTAGTTTGAGGTCGGCGGTTCCTTTGAGGTATCGGAGGACTCGTTTGGCAGCTGTTAGGTGCGACGTGAAGGGTCTGCTGCTGTAGCGGCTGAGTGCTGATACGGCAAAGTCTATATCAGGACGGGTCGCTGTGGCTCCGTATGACTAGCTACCGACGATACTCTGGTAGTGTCCAGCATCTACTTCCATCTCTCCTTGCAGCTTGGTTTCGAGAGTCGTTTTGTCATTGAGAGGAGTGCGAGTGGGGTTTGCGTCTTCTATCCCGAAGTGTTTGACGATAGTCTGGATGTATTTGGCCTGTCCAAGGGTGATGGCACTGGAGTCCTGACGCGCTATTTCCAGGCCTACGAACTGCTTGGCTTTCCCGAGGTCCGTCATCTTGTATTCCTTCTTCAGTGCTGTCTTGAGGTCCTCGGCGGCCTTGGAGGCTGATCGCGGGTACAGGATTGTGGTGTCGTCAACATAGAGAAGGAGAAAGATGCGGGAGCGGAGGTACAGATTCTCGTCTGTGTGTGTACGTGTACAGCCAATCGACAGGAGGAACTCATTTATGGTAGCGTGCCATAAGAGAGGTGCTTGCTTGAGGCCGTAGAGCACCTTGTTGAGTCTCAGGGAGCAGTTCATGTAGATTGGCATTGCCATAGGATCCGGTGTGGTCATCGTACTCACACGCTGTGAGTTGAAGGGCGTCGCACTCACGCGCTGTGAGTTGCCGGACATCGTACTCACAGGCTGCGAGTTGCCGGGCGTCATACTCATATGCTGTGAGTTGCCGGGCATCGTACTCACACGCTGCGAGTTGGCAGGCATCGTACTCACACGCTGCGAGTTGCTGGGCATCATACTAACTCGCTGTGACTTGCCGTCCAGCGTCCAAGTCGACTCGACAAACCTCTCCTCGGCTCGACTCATTGAATGTCCCTTGGCACATGGATTGTGAGTAGATTTGTAAGTAGAGTTGGCCGGTGACGAGGAGGATGATGAGGAGAGCGTCTCAGCAATTGTTACGATGAACGCAATGAGAGAAGAAAGGAAGGAAATAAAAGAAGAGAAGAGTTGTTCTTTCTAAGAGTGGGAGAGCTATCTACTTATATACCTGCTCGCACCCTGCTTAACCATCCAAACCGTGAGTCATGCCACCGGAGTATGACACTCCGTCAAACTACCCTTTAAGCTTCTGGGCCACCTCAGCCCGGGCCGCCTCAGCCCAGTCCTGTACCTCGGCGCAGCCTGGCCCAGCCCAGAGCGCGGTGAGCGCCAAACACCGTCACATGCTGTTCCTGAGGTTATAGCCCATGGGCAATAATCAAGGATGGTGCCCGCGGAACTGGGTTCGGGTCACAGCAATGAGCCACTCGATCCCTTCAGGAAGCTGCATGTAGACTTCCTTGTCGATTGCTGGGTTCAGGAACGCAGTGACGGCGTCGAGCTGGTCCATCTCCCAGTCTTCCTGGGCAGCACGACACATTAGATAGCAAAGGGTAGTCATCTTACTGACCGGAGCGTATGTTTCATCGAAGTCGATGCCCTGCATTTGTTCATTGCCTTTGATGACAAGCCTAGCTTTGTATCTCAGGGTGCTGTTAGGGTTCGTCTTCGTCTTGTATACCCATTTGCAGCTGATAGGCTTGCTGCGGGCATGCTCTACCGGGGTGAAGGTGTGGTTCTCTAACAGAGACGTGTACTCCTGTTGCATAGCAACCTTCCACTGGTGCTGAAGAGGGCCATTCATGGCTTCTCTCTACGACTGTGGGTCATCATCAGTTGTGACCTCAGCAGCCAGGGCTGTATCGGCGCTGGCTGCCCGTCTTGACTGGCTTCTCGTCCGCATGCAAGGCTGAGAGGGAATAGCAGTGATGACTCCGTTGGACTCGCTTTGTGGATCTGGCGTGGGTGACTCTTCCAATGTCCCCAACCTCGTCGGTGGGGTTACCGTAGGTGTGTCTAGCACAGCGGCCGGATTGCTCTCCTGCTCAGGAGCTGTATCCGGGTTTTCAGCTTCAGGTGAATCTTCCATCACCTCGGTGACCACTGGTTCCTCTTCCGGCAGTCTGAGTGGGTCACCGCTTCTTTCGCTATCTGCCATGCAGGACGTTTAGGCAGTCTGACTCTCATCGAAGTAGAGGTCTGAGTATTTGACAGCTTTGCCGAAGTCAGGATCCCATATCCGCCAAATCTTGGTGGTATCGTGAACGTATCCGAGCATCGTGCAAGCCTTTGTACGGGCACCCATCTTTGCATCCAGCCGTTGAGATTTTGGGATGTGCTTCCACACTATGCATTCGAAGCGGCGAAGGTGATCCAGAGTGGGTTTGTCCTAGGCTGATGTCGGCCTCGTACTCACATCTTGTGTGTTGCCATCGAGCGTCGTACCCACACGCTGTGAGTTGCCATCAAGGGCCGGACCCACATGGGAGTTGCGGATTGCCATACCCACACTCTGTGAGTTGCCGATTCCCGTACCCACATGTTGTGAGTTGGCATTTGGCGACGTACTCACGTGCTGTGAGTTGGCGTAGTAGCCGCTTCAGTATAGCCAGCGATGGCATTTGAGCACCTCGTATGGCGTCGTTCCATCCAAGGATTGATTCGCGGTTCTTCAATGCAGATAGCACACAGTGTTGATGGCCTCGGCCCAGAAGTGCATTGGGGCTTGTGAATCGAGCATCATGGCCCTAGCCTTCTGGGTCACAACTCTGATCATCCTTTCCGTGATGCCGTTCTTGTGTTGCGTATGTGGCAGACATAGCTCGAATGCAATACCTCAGATGGCAAGGATGCTTCGGAACATTTTGTTGTTGTATTCCCCACTTCCGTTGTCAGAGCGAAACCTCTGGATATCGTATCCCCAGCTGTCCACTTTGGCTTGAAACCATTGGAAGGCTGCCATTGAGGTCTCCGCACATTTGTCAGAGAGGACGGTGATCTCTGCATGACGATAGTAGTCATCGATGTAGACAATGAAGTATTGGCCACCGCCTGACGAGCGTACAGGGAATGGTCCGCACAGATCCGAATGAACCAACTCGAATGGTGTAGTGATGCGCTGGACTGGAACACGGATTATCTTCTGTTTGTGCTTTGCCTAGATGCATACCTCGCAGATGCGGCCGTCATCGACGTAACCTTTGACAATAGACTTTATTGCTGCTTCTCCGGGGTGACCGAGACATCGATGTCACATCCTTGATTTGGCGATGGATAGTTTTGGCTGTTCGTTCGAAGTGATAAGGGCAGTATTTTGCGAGTCGAGGACTGAAGGACCAGCATCTAGCCGTAGAGCATGCCGTTCTTTTGTCCCAACATTATCATCCCTTGTTTGGTGGGATCGCTGATGATGCACATGCCCTTCTCGAATGTGGTGCTGTATCCGTGGGTATCTAGGTCCCCTACTGAGAGAAGAGAGTATCGAAAGGTTGGAAGGTGTAGGGTCTTGACCCAGTGATTCTGGACTTGAACGAGGCCCTTAAGGGTAGCTTGGACAATGGTGTCATCTCCCAGCCTTATGTCGATGGTGTGCGATAATCGGGAGTAGGTCCGGAACCGGCTCCGAGGGCCATTTTACATGTGGTGGGAGGCTCCGGAATCGATTATCCATATTGAGGGTGTTCTCTCAGTGGCCAAGGCAAAGTGGCTGGTCTTGAAGGTATTCTGTGAGTAGGGTTCACAGTCATGTTCACACGCTCCCGTGTACTCACACGCCCCCGTGTACTCACACGTCCCCACATACTCACGCAGAGTACCGTTCTCACGCATTCCATACTCACGCGTTCCCTACTCACACGCTCCATACTCACTCGCAGTGTCGTGCTCACACATTCCGTACTTACATACTCCGTACTCACCCACTCCGTACTCACATGCAGTGCCGTGCGCACGTGTTCTGTACTCACATGCTACGTACTCACGCGCTCCGTACTCACACGCTCCGTACTCACACACCGCGCCGTACTCATGCGTTCCCTAGTCATTTTCCCGTTCACCGAGCACTACGGCGGCAACCATTTTTGAGAGCGTTTCACTGTCGTGGAGGAACTCATCATCAGGTACTGCCTCATGGCCGGATGTGAGTAGGGTTCGGTCGATGGGTGTGAGTACAGCTCGGCCTGATGTGAGTAGGGCTCGGCCTGTGGCAGTGTCGGTTAGTCAATCTAGATCCGACCGGAGAAAGAGGGATTGTTCGGTATTATCACCATTTGCCACCATGGCACTTCCTTTTTTGCCAAAACGCTTCTGATTCCGAGCAGCTTTGAGCTCATCCAATCTTTTCTTCAGAGTGCAGTCCTTCTCCATGTGGCCAGTTTCACAGAAATGCCAGCACTCAAAGTTGTTCCGGGCGCGTTTCTTGCCAGCTGATTGTCCAGTATCCTTCCTAGCGTGGGTGGGATTGCCTGGGGACTTCTTCTGAGAATCTTGCGCCTTTTTCTTGCAACAGTCGGAGATATGGTGACCCTTCTTCTTTCAGTATTGGCATAGAAGTTTCTTTCCACTGCCATGGGAGTAGAGAAGTGCCCCAGAGGTGTTATTGCTGGGGTCGTTTATCTCGTGGGTTAGCTTATTCCATTCGTACTCACAGAGTTCGTCGATGGTTTCTTGAAGAGTGAGTGTCCCATTGTTCAGCTGTTTCCGAAGCATATGGGTGGCCTCGCTGAATAGGATTCCCACGAAGTTGAGTAGGTGATGGATCGTAGCATTGTCAGAGATCTCTTCCTTGGTTCCTTCGATAGGATCTCAATACTGTTGCAGGCATTCACAGAAGGATCCGATTTTTTTCGCCTGGGTGAGGCCTTACCGTGTGGAGGTTGCTCACGTGGAGGGAGCGTTGGGTCTGGGAGTATGTATTGTTGAACTGGTTGCTCAGCATTATCCACATCTCTGCTGGGTCCTGGAGACAAAGGAGTTGCCTCTGGATTGTTGTGATAACGGAGTAGCGAATGAGGGCGACAGCTGCCTTTCTTCGTTCGTTGAAGGAATTGATGGCGTATTGAAGGTTGGAGGCATCCGTTTTGCTGCTTTTCGCTCTCGTCGAGTGGGCCGGAGAGGTTTCAGTTGGCATCTTTACAACTCCGATGACGATTTTCCACGTATTCATCGTATCGAGCATGGTCTTCGCGTTGATCCTCCATTCGATGTAGTTCGTGGTGTTCAAGCGTTCGAAGGATCCCCAGCTGGTGAGGTGGTAATTGTGCTTTGAGGTGGAATTGGTGGATATTGTTGGTGATGTTTGATCTGGAAGGCTTGACGATGTGGCTGAAAATAAGGGGAATGGTTTCAGGTATAGGTGTTGTGATTGATAAAGCGATCAATCTGGGCTCATAACCTATCAAGATATGTATATCAGTATACAGTATATTCAGTGTAGAGCGAACGTCCTGGTGCGGGATGCCCTATTATATCGGTCTCTGTGGCTATTCCACAGGAGGCCAGTATGCCGATGCTATCGGCCTCAGTGGCTAGTCTACTGGAGAATGTGCCGACACTATCAGTCTCATCTCTGAGAATGTGCCTGGACCCCATCCGCGCCACATCTGATGACATGATGCACACAGCTGCACATGAGTCGCCAATGGTGAGTGAAGCTGCAGTTGGGTATCGGAATTGAGTTCATGGTGTAACTGCTTTGCTGTCTGTTCGAACCATTTGCAGTGTACCACTTGGCCCATCAGTCGACACTCAGCAAAGACGATGACCAATGCCTTTTCCATAGCCTTCCATCGAAGGGAACTCCAACAAATCCGTCGAGCTTTACTGACAGCCTGCAGTAGATCTGCCTCCACCTAAATTACAAGGGTCACAAGTCATTAAATGTTCCTGTCAGATGTTGGTACTGCATGGACTAGAGTTGCCTACTTTCTTCCATCGCAATATCTGATCCACACTATTCAAACCGAACTTATATCTAGTCTACTCCCTCATTGGTGCCCTTTGTTTACCTGCTTTGGATGTCACCCGCGGGTGTTGAGCCCCTGCAAGGACTCCCAGCTTGAAGTCAACTGTGCGCGAGCGCTTTTCTTGGGAAGGTGTTGCTGCAGGGCATGGAATCCATCATTGAGTTTCAGCGACTTCCTTTTTACAAGGGCCTGGCTGCAGCCTGAACTTCAGAGGGGAATGGAGATGCAGCTTGCTAGCTGACTCATCCTCACCAGTGGACTGTAAGTTGACAGCAGAGAATATCTTTGAGAGTTTGTGGACAGGTACAGGCAGTACAGGAGTCGAGAAGGGAGGTGTGGTGAACACAGGGTGTATGTGATGGTGGGAAGTCGACAGTGGGGGCACCCCTGTGGCGGGAAGCCATGATCGTGGATGCTGGCCTGGCACCATCAGCTTTCCTATCAATGTTGTATTCCCATATGGTCCATAACATGTCCCGTATTGAATGTCACAAATTGGTGGTTATCTTGTTGTGTGGTGGGTTCTATTGATCGAAAGACGCGTTCGCTCGGCCAAAAGTTGAGTCCTGTGACTTCAAAAAATTCACAGCGTGCTAGCCATAAGCTCACTAGTACGCGCTTATTCAGCGCCAAGATGGTGCTTACTGCCAAAAAAACCCTGCGTCTTGCATGAGATAATACGGTATATCCCGACCAGTCCCGACCTGAGATTCATCGGTGGTGATCTACCGTGACCCTTCCCGATCTACGATTTATTGGTTGGGATATATCCCGACCAGTTCTGACCTTGCCAAAAACTATTCCGGACTGGTCTATGTAGAACACTGACCCTTTGTGCGACCGGGACGTTCGGTAATGCCGGAACCGCAGTAATATCTAGTAAGTCAGGTTTTTCACTAAATAGCTTGCATGCAGTTGAAGGTGGTATTCACAGCAGAATAATCTTAAGTGGTTCGGTTTGAAAATTGGTTCTGTTCGATGACCGGTTTGCTGCTGATATCCTGTTCTTCTTTCAGCACAGCACTCCCTTTAAGGACTTTTTTTCACTGTAGCCTCCAGCTCTCAGCACTCTCTGCACAGCACTCGATTGCTTTATTGGTTTCAGCAATGAGAACTAGCTTGTGACTGAGAGTGGTTCTTCCTTTGTCTTCTGTCAATTCCTTTGTCTGAGTTAAGGTTTCCCTTTATTCTCAGATCAGATATTGTCAGGACCTTTTTATGATTTCCCCTTTGTTCTTTTCTGTCATAGCAGCTTCTTGCTGATCAGGGTTTTCGCCATGCGTGATCCTTTGATGAGAGCCTCAAGCCTTTCTGGCAATATTGGTCAACACATCTCCAGATCTAACTGATTCCCAGTGTTACGTACCAATTGTAATAGAGGGGTGGAAACGGGCAAATGTGTGGAAATGGAGCGAAGGAGAATGAATGGAAAACAGAGATAGTACTGGAAACGGCACTAGTGTTGAAGGCCAGGTATAAAAAGGAGGTGGTAGATAGTTTGTTCTCTTCTTTCTTTTCTTCAGACATAGTCTCGTGAGAAAATCAATACTATTGAAATTTGTTACTCAACCTTTTCCGTACTACACACGATCTTCGTTCCACCACTAGGTAAGTGGGAAGATATCCTGACCAAATGAGCAGTGAGCTGGCCGTTGGGACCACCACGTGCTGTCCGAACGACCACCGAATGTCTTTGGTACTCTCCACAGGGAGCAGAAGGAACCCGAATGAATACTGAACACATACTGAACAAACTCCAAACGTGTACCTGACCCACACTTACTCACATTTGTTTACTGATTTGACCAGCAGCACCCTGCTCTCTATTTTGGGGGTTTTACAGTGGTGACCACGGCAGGGAGCCAGCTGCATTGGTCAAATCTAAGAAGGGTCAAAAAAAAAAAAAAAGTTTGAGGAGGTGGAAGTTTGGAAGGGTCTTACATTGCCAAGAGTTCTTCCTCACTAGTGCAGGAACCACGTATAAAGAGAAACCTTCCCTCACTTCTCTTCCCTTCTTCCCTTCTATCCTCTACGCTCAATTCCCCTTTTCTTACTTCCTCTCCCTATACCTTCACCACCCCCCTCAGCTTACTTTCTTTCTCTGGATCCTACAATTTTTCGCAACAACTCTTCTGCTGGAAGCAGACAACCCTTACAAATGACCCTTTGGGAAGACTGAATTTGTGACTTGCCATGACCAGTCAATTGGGTACAGGTGGCATTGGTAGCGGACTCCTGCTGAGACTACTCCGTGAGCGGACTGCGTGTACCCTCCCCACTGGGAAGTTCCTCTGAACATCCAACTCCCCTGAAAAGAACTGATTCGTATTTAAAGCTGCACTGGAGATTGCAGACGTTGTTGCTGCTACCACTCAGAAGACGATTTTGTGGGCTTGGGTCATTCTGTACGATAAGTTTGTCAGAATAAGGTAGCGTCCAGAGATGAGGAGGCATCCGGACATGAGAGATAAGGAGGCGGCCGGAGATGAGGAGGCGTCTGGACATGACTGAGTCCCCGAGCACCGGCTTGGGGGGGCCCAGTCTTCCGTCCTTTGTCCTGACTGCCTTCCTGTATATAGAGAGATCTTGTACCCGTATAATACTGTAACACAATCTTCATGTTTATCCATATATTCCAACAGGTTATGAGCCTGGATTGAACGCTCTGCCAATCCAACACCCATCGATAATTGCACCTGCCATACCTGCCACTTTACACCTCACTTCTGTGTCTCATCCCTGCGCTCTCGTTTTTTAAGACTCAACTTTTGGAGCCACATCGCGTCCAACATAGCCATGGTCAACGCGTCACGTTTTGCAGTCACCAGTCTTTACAGCGCCCGAAACTACCACTCGTGGAGAACGACATGAGATCATTCCCTACTGCTGAGGCCATGGCTACAGTCAATACGACGACTATGCTGCCTTGACGATCTACCTATCGGTTGAACCCATGATTCGAACCTGCATCCGAAGTCCTCCCACAAACAAAATTGATTCTGCAGCCCGCATCTGTGAAATCCTTAGCCAGGACTACGATTCTGGCTTCACGATAATCAGTCTTCGAATACATCTCGAGCCTACTCGCTGTTCACCAGGAATTGGCCGCAAGCAACGAAGCAATCTCGAATACCACCATTTGCCACCATCGCCGGCATTATTGAGAACAACCTCGATGGCACTCCGTAACGACCAAGTTGTATCCTCAGCATAGAGGGGCCTACTGGCCAACATGACTGCCCAGGCTTGAGTCTTGCGCACTGAACAGTGGAACCATTCATCGATACGACGATCACATAAGCAATTGCACAAGCAATTGCACCAGCGATACTACAAGCAATTCCACGAGCGATCCCACAAGCCATTCTATGAGTGAGCCTATGAAACCGAGCAGTCCTATGAGCGAGCCTACGAGACCGAGCGGTCCTACGAGCAATCCTACGAGTGATCCTATGAGCGATAATACGAAGGATCCTACAAGTGATCCTACCAGCGATTGTACAAGCGATTCTACAAGCGATTCCATGAGCGGTCCCACAAGCGATTGTACAAGCGAGTCTACAAGACCGAGCAGTCCTACGAGCGATCCTACGAGCTATCCAAAAAAGAAGCTGTCGACCAACAGAGAACTACTCGCAGATTTCCACTACTCTAAGCGCGTTTGACGGCTACTGTGGATTCGGCCACTTTAACGGATTTGGCAACTTCAGCATAATCGCTCCTCCAGTGGTTTTCAGTTTTGTTCCTGTATCGACTTTGCCCGTTTGTGGGCTCTCCACTGAGATACCGATTGAACAAAGACCATGTGTGGAATCCATTCCAAAAGCTGAGTATTCATTCCAGACATGAAGATATCGACTGAAATACCCAGTTTCAGAACAGTCTCGCTGCTCAGACATAAATTACATACACGCCAGATCTGGGTGGAAGTGAAACTGGATTAAGCAGATCCATCAAGCAAGTGGATGTCCTTCGAAGCTCCTATCACTGCCCCAGCCAGTGTACCAAGAGTGGCAAATAGCAAGAATTATGGCGAGACCGAAATCTACTGCGAGTCCGATATCGACGGTGAGGCTGCCATTGATGTGGAGCCAATATCCACAAAAAGCCAATGTTGATAAGAGGATGGCATCAGCGGTGAAGCCAAGAACCGATACAAGATCCCCATCGGTGGCAAGTCAGATATCGTTGACCCTTCAATACTGGACGTGGATCCGGCCTCGGACTCGACGCCATGGCGGTCGCACTCGGACTCGGTGCCTCGAGCGTACTCAATTCCTCGGGTGGACTTGGACTCGACGCCTCGGCGGTCAGACTCGGACTTGGCACCTCGAGTGGACTCAATTCCTCGGGCAGACTCGGACTCGATGCCTCGGCGGTCGGACTCAGATGCAGCACCTCAACCGGACTCGAGCTCAATTCCTCCAATGGACTCGAACTCACTTCCTCGAACGGACACGGACTCAACACCTCCGCGTTCGCACTTGGACTTGGCGCCTCGGGCGAACTCAATTCTTCGGGTGGACTCAGACTCAACGCCTTGGCTGTCGGACTCAGACTCATTGCCTTGTACGGACTCAATTCCTCAGGCGGACTCGGACTCGACATCTCGGAGGTCGGACTCGGGCTTAGCCCCTCAAGCGGAATCAAGCTCAATTCCTCGGGCGGAGTCGGACTCGACGCCTCTGCAGTCAGACTCGAACTCGGCACCTCAGGTGGATCTCATTCCTCGGATGGACTCGGACTCGACACCTCGAGTGGAAGTCTTGCCAATTTGAAAGGAAACACTGGCTGGTATGATCTTCGGAAGAGACCTAGAACGGTCACCCACCAGATCCGGGTGGAAGAGGAACCAATGGATTCTGCAGATCCGGTGTCCTACCGGGAAGCCATTGTGCACCCGAGGTTTGGCCAGAAATGGTCTGATGCGGTTGATGAGGAACTCAGATCTTTGGCTGAA
>Ga0307512_10007448_pt1 | contig 10862 bp, 2 predicted proteins | sample 14_EM_MG_FD_200267 | JGI IMG/M metagenome (GOLD analysis project Ga0307512, IMG submission 200267) | Populus trichocarpa ectomycorrhiza microbial communities from riparian zone in the Pacific Northwest, United States - 14_EM | ecosystem: Host-associated > Plants > Roots > Unclassified | place... | reverse complement strand
CTCTAATTAATTAAAATGTTTTTTTTTTTTTTGTGTGTGTGTTTTAGTAATTAAGCTGGGATTAATATATAATTAATTGCCTGTGGGATTCAAATATGTAAATGCTAGCTATCTTCATTTAATCCAACTGTAGAAATTATGTTGAAGGACATGGCCCTTAATTACAAGGGTATATACTTTTCGAATCCAAGCACATAAGCTAACGCTAGGTCGCTAGCTATACATATCGTCCATCAAAAAAGCTTGTCTGCTCTGTATCACAGAAGCTGATTAATCTGATTTCTGGCTACATCTTATTTGTTATCAAATTGCATGATTTGTTTTGTAGTGTATTTTAAAGTATTATTTGTTTGAAAATATTTTTTATTTTAATTTTAATATTAACATATTAAAATTATTAAAAAATATTTTTTTAATATTTTTTCAAACTAGGAAAACTCATTTTTGAAATGTACTAAAACGCAATTCCAAACAAAAAAAACAAATGATGTAAAGCAATATCTACATTTCTTTCTAGCAGACTTTATTTTGATTCACCGTCACCCTCTTAATTTATCAAATCCAAAATTTTAACTATTTGATTAAATATAATCAGTATGTGTTATTTTTAATTAAATTATCCTTCAACATATCTTTATATATATTTTTCATGGAGATTAAATCGTTTTGAATCGAATCTTAAATATTATGCTATTAATTCAAAATGATATATGTTCATAAAAAAAAAAAGGTATTTTTTAAGATTCAAACCTGGATGGTGCATGAGAAGTAAACCATTTACCAACCATGGAAGTCAAACATCTGACAGGTGAAATTATAGCAATTAAACCTAACTTGAACCATGAATCGATTTGAATCGATTTGAATTTTAGGTCATGATTTAGATAAATTGATCTGACTTGATATATAATTTCATTTTAATTTTTTAAAATCAAAATAATATTATTTTGAAAAAAACAAACCAAATTTTAACTTAATTGAAAGCTAACACACGGAGTTAATTGGAGTTAAACTAAATCAAGTTTAAATTAACCTTTTTTACACCTAGTTTAGGTTAAAATGAGTTAGTCAGATTTCAAGTCAACTTGCTTGGGCTAAATTAGGTTTAATAATTATAGGTGAAATTTTAATTGCTAAGAGCGTATTTGAGAGTGTGGTTGTGGTTGTTTTTCACTCAGAAATACATTAAAATTATGTTTTTTTATTTTTAACATTAGCACATCAAAATGATATAAAAACACCAAATAAATATTAATTTGAAGTAAATAAAAAAATAAAAAATATTTAATTATTTTTAAAAATATTTTTAAAATATAAAAATAAACAGGATATTAGGTGAGGAAACAATCGGAGTTAAGGGCTGAGCAGTAATAGTGTTTTTGGAGCTTCGGATTCTCCGGGTGCATGTGGCTTTTGAATGATAAGGAGCAAATGTATCTCAACATATCTAAAGAGGCCCAGATGCAATGAATAAACCATAGAAAGATAGTTACAAGTTACAGTGCATCAGGTTAGGATTCAACATGGATATGTGGTGAAGACTTTCACGTTGCTTTGCAATGGGTTCGATAATTTTATTTTTCAGAAAAAAAAAAACAAATATGTAAACTTCTTCAACATGTTTTTGGCCTAAGAAGAGTTCCAATCAAATATTAAAATGCTTATGTATAAATTTAATTAAATAACTTCAAAATTATTTGTGTTAATAAATATGAAAAATTGATAATTAAAAAATAAATTATTTTTAAAAAAAATAATGAATAAAAAAACTCGAGATAATTCAGGTTATTTTTTAAATCAACGATAAAATATATAGAAAGCACATGAAAAAATAATGGAGCCCAATTTATATTAAATAAATATTGAATAATAAAATTGAAAAAACATAAGATTAAAAAAAGAAAAAAAAAGCAAGTCCAAGTTAATCTTCTAGACCCGGGTTAATCTTCCAAACCTGCAAGATCCTAAACTTGAGCTAAATCAATAAGATAAATTCTTGACCAATTTAATAGAAAAAATACAATTAAAAAAATGAGGATCAAATTTGATAGGAAAAGAAAATAAAGGAGGGAATCGTTAAAAAAATTTACAATAAAAATTAATACAAATAAAACAAATAGCAATAAAAAAACAGGGACCAAATATGATATGCAAAAAAATTGAAGGGGGATGAAATTGAAAAAAAAAATTTTAAACTATTTCCAATAAAACAAACACCAATCAAAAGAATAGGGACAAAATCTGATGAAAAAACAAATTGAAGAGCTGTTTGGGAATTTGAAGGTTTATGCGTGAAAATTAAGGAGGAGAGAGAAAAAAAAAAGACCATTGACTTCCAACCAAAGTTCTGTCCACCACACGTGTCGTAATCAGTGTTTGGCTGTTGAGTGATGTTGCACATGTCGCTTTAACAATGAGGCCACCACCACGTGCAATATATATATCAATTATTTTTTAAAATAATATTTATATTTTCATAATTCTAAAATTGTCCCTCCACTTATATGATAATAAAATAAAAACCCAAATGAAAATATAAAAACTCCCTCGATATAATTAAGTTAAAGAAAATTATATTGTAAAAGGATATTTTTAAAACTCACCATGTGAAACCGAGTTCAATAATATTGTCTCCCACTTGACATAAAATGCTGTATTTTTTTATTATTAACGTGGGTGTCCAGCCCAGCTTGAGCGCGTCTCGACTAATCCTATAGGTCCTAAAGTTAACGATCATGCAAGTCTCCAGTGACTATTATATATAGTAACCACATGACTCGAACCTGATACCATATGGAAAACAAATCTTTTGATCTCGGGTTTTTATTACTGGACCACCTACTATATGGTTAAAACTATATAGTAAATAGAATTCACATGTGTATATGTATATTAAAAAAAAAAGATAATCATCTAGGTGATGGCCCAGTGGTAAAAGTTTGGGACCAAGATATTTGTTCCTTCTGTGGTCTCAGGTTCGAGCCTTGTGGTTGCTCATATGATGGCCACTGGAGACTTACATGGTCGTTAACTTCAGGGCCCGTGGGATTAGTTGAGGTATACACAAACTAGCTCGGACACCCACATTAAATTAAAAAAAAAAGGACAAAAGGCGTTAAGAAAAGTTCATGATGCTTCATGGAAATTAAAATAAATCGAGAACATCTACGAATATTTTATTCCGGTCCTCCATGTCTAATCCACTGACAGGTTGGATTACTACTCATTAATTATATCGGCACAAAGAATTGTACGAAGATGTTGTGCTTAGCATATCGTGGGGTCGTGGAAAACATTGCCCCAACAAAGATAGTTTGATTTTATCCTAATTTAAAAACATGATATTTACTAACTATCATGTTTATAAAATATCTTAATTATATATTACATTTTTAAAACGTGATATTAACTAAATATCACTCTTATAAAGCACAACAACTTAGGATATCGCGTTTTACAAGCGTGGTGTTAATTAAAATTTAAATAGATCGAACACACAATGTTATTTCTCTTACAAAAAAAATCATTGTCACCCTCATTTCTCTCTTAAAAAACTCGTTAAACATTTAGATTTTACTCTTAAATCTACCAAAAAATGAACTTATCCTGGTTTTTAAGTATCATTTGATGTTTTTGTGTTAAAAATTCATTATTCCCTTTGTTTTCACCATCGTTGCCGTATCTACCCCAGCTATTCTTGTAGTCCTGTAAACAAAGTAAACATACTATATTGCTATTAATTTGTATTTGATTTGGTTGAAATCAAATATTGTTTATGGTGAATTTAGAGTTTGTTGAATTAATGATAAATTAGTTAAAAATACATTTAATTAGAGTTTATTTGATATAGTTAAACATGAAAATAAGTTGAATTATCAATGAATTAATTATGTGTTGCATTTAATCTGGGTTAAGTTGCTAAAATAAGAATTTTATATATATTGTTGGAATCGGCTAATAATGTAGTTAAATATGCATATATATTCACGCAATAAAGCATATATGTGGTTGAATTATAACGAATTACATGTCTTGTTAAATTGTTGATAAGTTGATGAAATTAATATTTTCTTAAAATTAAATTAATTTTCTATAGATTTGCGTTTGATTTAATGCAATTGAACATAAAAAATATCGATTGATAATGTATTATGAATTATGTTTAATTTTTGTTAAGTTTGTTTTAACGTTAAATTTTAATGTTAACTCTCTAAAATCATAAAGTAAACAAAATTTCATATTGATGAAAACTATAATTTTATAAACTTTTTCAGACTTAAAACACATAAATAACTCAAAATTTTATATTAGCTAAATAGATCTGACCATTTTGACTATAGTCTAGACATTTCATCAAATATTCAGACGATTCTAAAAACAGTTGTGAATCGCAACATTTTAATAATATCGCGTTTTAAAAATATAATATCTTCAAACTCTGCTATTTCATCAAAAAAAAAATTATCCTATACTATTAGCATTTAGTTATATTTTCGGTATTCATCCAAAAAGATAAAGTTTAAGATAAAAAAAAAAACAAATGACATTGACACTGTTAGGAAACGTGGAAACAGGTTGCGTAATTAACTTCTCCAGCCAAATTCTCAATCTCATTGCGCACTGATGAACTATCCACGAGTTGTTACCTTTGCGCGCGCTCGTGTGTGTATATATCATTTTTTTTAAAAAAAATATTCTAACTATTTTATAATTTATTTATTTTTATATTTATCCTTCATATATTTAAAAAAATTAATTTACTTCCTAAACTTTTATACGCGCATAATAATTTATATCATAAATCATATTATAATTTAGTTCATTTTACCCTCATCATCAAATATATAAATTGTAATTTTTCAAAACATAAATAATAAAAACAAAAACAAAAACAACTAAATTAAAGAATTATCATGTTAATTTTTCCTCTTTTTTTTTCTAAATAAAGAGAATCCACTGAGCAGTAGTAATACTAATAAATAATGTGATTCCAGCTTTGTGGTTTCTTTTTTCTTGACTCAAGGCCGTGAGTGGATTCGATCTGGCATGGCTTGCCTAGTCAGCATTTACAGATTGACTTCCTCGTGGCACTCGAATAGGAATGGATATGAACTAAAGGAAAAGTACTCGAGAGTTCCCTTTCTTAGCACTGGTCGAGGATAAACGTTCGGACACGAATATTATTAAAAAGGGATGTCTGAAGTTTCCATTTTGAGACATCGTAGCATAGCTGATTAAATACCTGAAATAAAATGGCATAACTAATTAAAAAAAATATCTAGTGATAATTAATAATATATTTGTTTCAATAATTAAAAAAACATAAAAGAGAAAAAATATTATGTCACTAATCAATTCATGTTAAGGTTGATGATATGAACCACCCACGCATATCTATATCACGGTTAATGTTACGGTAAATACTAATTAACTGATATTTGTACCTTTTTTCAACTATTTTTTTTTAATGTGAAATACCTATAAAATACCGTGAGAATCATGATAAACTTATTCATAACCTTAAAAAAAAACCACAAAATCATCTCAAATTCAAAAATCAATACAAGCCCATATATGTTTTTTTCACAAACTTTAAATATATAAAAAAACACATAATATAAACTTCCCTCATCAAATAGAACTATTTGACATAAATATAGTTCATTTCGGTTGCCTAAATTGGTGTCAACAACACTTTTCTCTCTCTACCATTGAAATCTAGCGGCTTCTCTCTCGCCTTTCTCAACCAGGGACTAATAAATAAATAAATAAATGAACTATTGTACCAAAATTGAATTGGAAAATATGAAGGTACTGAAATTGTATAATTTGTGTGATTTTTAAAGTTTAAGGACCAAAATGCATATTTTGCGAAACTTATAGTATGCCACGTATGTTTGATGTCTTTTTCATTTTGGTCCCTCTTCTTTATCTTATATTTTCATAAAAAATAAAAATCATTTGGTCTTTAATTAGGACTAAATCGTTGGAAAAAAAGTTTGAGGACCAAATTGAAAAATATAAAATTTTGCACAGCTCATTCACAGTAATGTGTGAAAGGATAAACAGCGGAGCCTTGCACAATGAAAAACCCACGTCTTTTAGAGTAATACTTGATTAGATTATTGGCTTACGCTATGCTGCAAGACAAATCAATTTTTTCTTAACATAAAAAAATATTTAAGCATTGCTAATATTTTTTTCTATTGTAAAAAAAAAATCACGTGTGGACTGATTCAATGTGATCTGATCGATTTTAAAGGTTCAAAAAACAACCCAGACAACCAATAAAAACATTGTTTGCCTTAAAGTAGATACTTAAGATGACATTTTTTATAAATACTGAGATGACAATATATTGAATCGATTCGGGTCAACCTATCAATTCGCATGTTAGGTCATACGGCTATGATAACCTTATGGAAAGCAGATCAAAACAAATTATGAAATTTAATTTTCAATAAACTCAATGTTGAATGATGAAATTAAAAAAACCAATTTAAAAGAGAACAAAAAATTTATTCGAGTTAACCTACTAAACTCACTATTCAAATCATGAGATATGGATAACGCAATAGAAAGAAAATTGAAATAAATTATGAAACTCAATCCCTAATCAATTAAGTGTTTAAAGATGAAATTAAAAAAATAAATCAATTAAAAAAAGATACAAAAAATTACTTGAATCAACCTCGGTTAATCTGTCAAACTTGTAACTCAAGTCATGAGATAAGAATAATCTTATGAAAAGCAAACTGTGATAAAATCACAAAGCTTAGCTCACAATTAACTCGATATTAAACAATGAAATTGAGAAAAAGCCATTTAGAAAGGGAAAAAAAATCTTGAGTCAACTGAGTAGATTTATCTAACCCGCGATCCAAGTCATAAGACTAGATTAACCTTGTAAAAAGTAAAAAATATATATATATGAAGGTTAATCTCCGATAAACAAATTGCTGAACAATGAAAATGAAATTGAAAAATTGATTAAAAATGACACAAAAAAAGACATGAGTCAACCTGAGTTAATTCACCAAAATTGTGACCTTAGTCATGAGACTGAAATAATTCCACATAAAGAAAACTGAAATAGATCACAAAGACTAATTCTCAATCAACCAAGTATTGAATGATAATTTTTTTTTAAAAAAAAACATGAAATATAAAAAGAAAAAAAATTGAGTTAACTCGTTAAACTTGCAATTCGGGTCATGAGACTGTGATAACTTCATAAAAAGTTAATTATGAAATATTATCTTCAGCAAACTTAATGTTAAAGGATAAAATTAAAAAGAAAACGAAAACATAGATTGTTAAAAAAAAACTAATCAAACCAATAATATTTAACGAGAAAGGATACTTTAAAACCCCCTCCTCCTTTAATTTTTTCTTGTTAATACCAAGAATTATCAGGAAATATAAAAAGTCTAAACTTTATAAACAAATAAATCATAATCACAATCCTAATCCTAATATATAATTTGATATTGCTGCAAAGTTTTAACTTTTAACTTATTAATATTAACTAAGTGTACGAGAGTATGATAATTTTTATTTTTTTATTGTATTTTAAAAATATATTTAACTTGAAAAAATATCAAAATAATATTTTTTTAGTGTTTTTTTTATAGTTTTGATGTGTGATATAAAAAATATATTATTTTAATATATTTTAAAGTAAAAAATTCTTTAAAAAAACATCATGCAATAAAATAACAAACATCATGCATTAAATTATTTTAATATATTTTGAAATAATTTTTTTTTAAAAAAAACATCTTGTATTAAAATAACAAACTCATAATAGGACATACTCCAAAGCATACCTAACAAAAAAAAAATTAAAGCAATAATAAAAAAATTAAAAAAGGAAGAGGTAGAAAGAAGAGAAAGGTAGGCACGTTTTCTGCACCAAAAGAAAAGGAGGAGGCTGACAGCCCAAACCGAACCGAAACAACCACCCAACCCAACCCAAACCAAACCGAACGTGTTAGGTTAGACGGCAGACCATCAAGAGAAGGTCTCGCTTCCCTTACAAAAAAAAAAAAAACAATCAAAGTTGTCATAATTTCTAAAATAATAATAATTAAATAAATAACTCCAGGTAACCAATAAAACCTTATTTTTACATGCCTAAAACTAAAAGTTCTATCCGTTCTTCGTCTCCTCCTCCTCCTCCTCCTTCCTTGCATTTTCTCTCTCAGACATAAACCCAAACACATCGCCGGATTTTCTCCAAAATTTTTCCCTTTTCTTTTGATAATCTCAAATCAAGTTTTCTCGATCTGCATCGTCCAATTTTGTTTTCAGTATATTTTGGATTTTCCATGTCAGGTCAATGTAGCTTGGTTTGATCTTCCTAAAAAAAATAAAAATCAGGGTTTAAAATTTTCTTTTAATTAGTTGATTCTTTTTTGTTAACACAATCTAAGGATGTGATATATTTTTTTTACTTTTTTTATGATTTCTTGATTCTTCTTCTCGATTTTGTTTAATTTTGAGTTTTCGTGTCAATCTGGTAAATCTGTGGGTGTTGGGTTTTGCGCATAGGAGAAAGGGAGAGCACAAATCTATCTAGGTAAATTTAGAAAGCCCAGAGCTTTCGAGGGCTTGAGGGAAGAATGGAAAAATCGAAGATTGACCATATGGTTGGTGGCAAGTTTAAGCTTGGGAGGAAGATTGGCAGTGGATCTTTTGGAGAACTCTTTCTGGGTATAGCGTTTTTTTAGCTGCTTTTTTTACCTTTTATGTTTTTTTTTGGGTCTGAAAGTTTGTGTTTTTTGTGGTGATTTGATTTGTTTTTTTTTTGGTTAGGTGTAAATGTGCAAACTGGAGAGGAAGTTGCTGTTAAACTGGTATTTTCTAAAAGGATTATTCATTTATGTTTTGATGTTTTGGATTTTGAAGGAGAGGAGTGGTTTTTTTAGCTGCGTATTTATTATTCATCTAATATTTTGGCCAAAAATTAGGGTTTTTTCTGCATGATTGTGTTATGATTTCTTGCAATGTATAACATGATGGATGGTGTTTGTAGGTTAGGTTTTGTGCTTGGTTTACTTTGCTGTAATCACGTTTATCAACCTGTATGATACTCCCCTTTTATTGCGCAGGAGTATTTGAGATGTCAAATTTTATTACTGAAGCAGCCATTGATTTAGATTTAGATTAGGGCTGTTTACTTCTACATGATTTAGAACTGTTATAGATAGTGATGGAGTGCCACATGCATTTGGATAAAGAGAGTTGTCTATTTTGTTGATAAGACAGATTCATCGATCACAGTAAGTGCACAAAGCTAGAGCCCTATCGTGTTTGTTGCAATAAGTGCACAGAGCTAGACCCCTCTCGTGTTCGTTGCTTTTCGATGATGAAACCTGCACTTATCTTAGTGAAGGAAAGTAGGAACACGGATCTGTATCTTTATTGAGCTTTGTATGATTAATTATCTGATCCTTATTCAAATGCCCTGCTGCGCAATACAAATTACGTTATTGTTAACTGCATTGATGTGAAAACAAGTCTTGTATTCCTTTATTTTCCCTGTAAGAGATTGTTTTGCATGAGAATATTTATTCGAGTACTTCTTCTCTCCAATATTCCTTGCGATTCTTGACCCTTAATTATTCCAAATTTCAGGAATCTGTAAAGACCAAGCATCCACAGCTTCATTATGAGTCAAAGTTGTATATGCTTCTTCAAGGAGGGAGTACGTCTCTCTCTCTCTCTCTCTCTCTCTCTCTCACACACACACACACACACACACACACACACACAACAACAACAAAAAATGCCCAGACATAAACAAGCAAATACAAATTTGTAATATCTGCTGCTGGGTGTTTTTTTTTTATACTTGTGGATTATGTTATTCTTCTTAAGATGCACCTTCTAGTTTTATGAATGCAACTTCATGTCAAGGCTGTGCCCCCAGTATTTGCTAGAAGTTTACTTCAGAGTACATGGAGGGGACATATTATAAGCATTGAGTTTCTTATAATAATTTAATTGTTTTTCCTTTAATGAAGCTGGAATTCCCCATCTCAAGTGGTTCGGAGTTGAGGTTGATTACAACGTCATGGTCATTGACCTTCTTGGGCCAAGTTTGGAAGATTTATTCAACTACTGCAACAGGAAATTCACATTGAAAACAGTGCTGATGCTTGCAGATCAACTAGTAAGTACATTTGATTGTTTTTCTGTTCATGAATATATCTTACACTGTAGATAAAATTTTCCTCTCATTTCCTGTCTCCAGATTAACAGAGTTGAATACATGCATTCAAGAGGTTTCCTTCACCGTGATATAAAGCCTGACAACTTTTTGATGGGCCTAGGCCGCAAAGCAAATCAGGTACTTATTCCTACATGGTTCTTGTTAGCCACCTTAGTAAACTAGAACATATGTTAGCTTGTTTTTTGCATTTTGTATTTATTGGTTATTATGTATATTATGTGAAGGAGATGACATCATCCAATTGTTGTTATAGGTTCCAGCTTTTTTCTGTTTTTACATTTGCAATTTTTTGGGATCATGTAATACAGGTTTATGTCATTGATTTTGGTCTTGCAAAGAAGTATAGAGATCTTCAGACCCACAAGCACATTCCATACAGGTAAATTTTTCTTTTTTATGTTTGCCTCATGGTGCATGAAGTTCAGATTTATGGTAAATATTGAGATGATCTGTTGTGTTTTTCATTGGCTCGCGAGTCATCCATTTAGACATGACAGTTAACTTCTCATTACCTATGAATAGTGGCGACTAGAAGAGGTTGGAGACTATATTTAGCCATAAGATTCTGTTTCATATGAAAGTGGCAAACTCCACCAGGCATGATTATCACTTCAATATGTGCTCA
>Ga0307512_10007447_pt1 | contig 10863 bp, 12 predicted proteins | sample 14_EM_MG_FD_200267 | JGI IMG/M metagenome (GOLD analysis project Ga0307512, IMG submission 200267) | Populus trichocarpa ectomycorrhiza microbial communities from riparian zone in the Pacific Northwest, United States - 14_EM | ecosystem: Host-associated > Plants > Roots > Unclassified | place... | reverse complement strand
TTCCCCGCAACCTCCTCATCGTCCTTCCCTTCTGCCCACCAGCTGATATCGTCGACGAAGGATAATCCGTGGACGTCTGGGACCGCTGCCTCCACCGCATCAAAGATGCCTGACAGGTATGTGACAAAAAGGACCGGTGCAGCTGGCGATCCCTGTGGGATGCCGGTATCCACCTATCTTGCCTCTCCTGTTCTTCCGTCAAGAACCAGCTACAGTTGCAGTGCTGTGGCAGATGGTATGATTCGAGATAGACCTGGCGGATTGCCCGACCTGAGACAAACCTGGAGTGACAGACTCATAACGTACTTTACTGGTTAACCAGCTACTATCCCTTATCCGGACACTTTTGTTAGCATGATTTAGCCCAGTTGCCCCACCCTATTTCCCCGCTCAGTATAGTCAACACCCATTACCACCCATACTCAACTCAAAGATGGCCCCTACCAAGCTTCGAGAATCCAAAAATACCATCTAAGAAGACAAGATTTGCCGTGCCCTCGATGAACGGTGACTGGAAGGCACCTCCTTTTGCAAGTTGGCAGAAAAATATGGGGTTCCCAGTTCTACCCTATCCAAGCACGAGTGTGGTGACCTTACCCGTCAAGAAGGTCATGCACACTGGCAGAAACTCACCCCGGCAATGGAGAAGGCCCTTGAGGACTGGTACACACAATTAGATGACTGGGGATTTCCTCCCCAGATGGATCTTTTATGTGCAATGGCGAGTGCATTGGCAAAGATCCGTGCTGAAGAAGAGAACAACCCCGAACTTGCCCACCTTGGTAAACAATGGTTAGCCAACTCTCTCAACCGTCACCCAAAGCTCTCCACAAAGTTTGGAGCTCAGTTTGAATGACAACGAGCCTACGCAACCAACATCACTGCCCTAAAAGACTATCTCGCTAAGTTGATACGTTTGATTCGCACACGCAAACTTCAAACTGAAGATATCTTCAACATGGATGAAAAAGGATTCATTATTGGTTTATTGGCAAAGGCAAAGGTAATATGTTGGGTGGGGCGGCGGCCACCACGGGTGAGACAGGACAGAACGAGGCAGATGCTTATGGTTATTGAATGTTGTTGTGCCTCACTTTACATACTTCCTTCCTTTGTGATCTTCGAAGGAACAGCACAGTATATGGGGTGGCACACAGAAACCAGTGACCCAGATGCAAAATTTGCCTACTCTCCAAACGGCTGGACAGACGATGAACTTGCACTGAAGTGGCTGCGCCACTTTGACCAGCACACCAGGGATCACAAGGGTGGTGCAGGCCGCCAACGCTTACTTATTCTGGACGGACACCACTCACACATCACCCTCGAATTTTGTCAGTATGCCATTCGCAATAATATCGAACTCCTCTGTTTTCCAGCCCGTACGACCCACCTTCTTCAACCCCTTGATGTTGGTCTCTTTGGCCCTCTGCAAAAATATTACGGTAAAGCTGTGGATGATCACATGCCAGAAACCCGCACTGCTATTGTCAAGGGTACTTTCTGGAAATTTTACAGTGCCGCCTGCCGACAAACCTACACCAAAGAGAATATCAAGTCAGCATGGAGGAAGACAGGGATACATCCCTTTAACCCTAATGCCGTACTTACTCAGATTGCTCCACGTATTGCACACTCTTCCACAAGTAAGAAGGTTGTTCTGCAGACCCTGAAGAAGCGTACCAATATCCGACAACTCTATTTAAAGGTCGACGCTGAGCTGGAGAAGGTCGGAGTGCAACAGAAAGTCAGGGATATGACCAAAAAGTTGGCTCATACTGCGTCAACTGCGCTACATGCTGCCGAAATCACTACCATTGAAATGGCAGATATCCGAAAGCAGTACCGAGATAAGTAAGCTGCATCAGCCGATCGCCAGATCATTTCACGATCTAGAGTAATCGATGGTGCTGCGGTAGCGAAGGCCAGAGAGGAAAAAGCTAGTCAGGCAGCAGCATGGGCAGAGGTGAAGGAGCGGCGGGCTGCAGTACAGGCAGAGGCGGCTAAGAACAAGGCTACACATACTGTCTCTACTAAGATGAAGGGAAAGGGAAAGGTAGTAGCAGTAACCGAGGTTCCTGACATGCTGCCCAAGAAATCACGCCAGCCGTGAAATGTTTTGGTAATTCTCAAAGTGTATTTATCAATGTAGTGCTAACAGTTCTAGGCATTGCAACTGTCAGCGACCCCGCTTACCCCACTCCCGAGAACATCAACACTTCGACATACTGAAGAACCACAATTATCCACACTCTCTCCAGTAAAGGTGTGTATAACTATTCTCTTACAAATAAATATATTTAGTAACCACATTATGACAGAAGCGTGTGACATTTGTGCAACAGGAGGTACTCTGTTCGGACAGCCCCTCCTCAGCACTAGCCCCATTACCCCCTGCTGCTACCAGCCACAGACACCCCAGAGGAAAGGTGATATCTCAAAAAATTTCTCTGATAGTAATAGTACTAATAGTACTCCCCTAGGCCCTAGCAGCGATAGCCGGCCCCTCTACAGCAGGTGGTACTTCCACAGCTGCTGATCGCTCCTCAGTGATTGGTTTCCCCACAGCAGCTGGTCCTTCTACAGTGACATTACATACCGAGACTACTTCTGAGTGGGAGGATCTAGTGGAGGCTCCTTTTACACCCAGAAAGCCATCCAGATACATGCCTGATAGACCTTTAGCGATGAGACTACGTAGCAGAAAGCCATCTAGGGGTAATGAGGGTGAAAGTGAGGGGAGTGGAACTAAAGGCAATTAGTACGACTTCCTTAGACAATGGATTTCTTTGAGGCTTAAAGTGGAGGTTCTCCAATGCACTCTAATGCATCACACGAACTTTGGTGGTGATCTGACAGGTGGTTGTTGAGGAATCGCCATTCTGAATGGCGGGGGCCTGCGGCGACAAAGTGTCCGGGTAAGGGGTAGTAGCCGGTTAACCAGTAAAGTATGTTAGTATCGTAGTATGTGCCAGCTAGGCCTAAACCCTTAGTACCGACTGGAATACAGGAGGAGAAAATGTGAAGTGACACCGTACGGGCAATGGAATTTGAAGTGATACTGTGCAGATTCCGTATATCATTTTAAGGAGCGGTCGCCCACTGCTTCATCAGGAAAACAATTCTTTGTCCGGACGCTCCATATGCGTACTAGACGCAGATAAGTAGCGCATTGGCCTTCCAGACGAATAATTCCATGTCAAATATCATCCAGACAATGCGTGCCATGGCATCTGCCTTATGGACGACATCCACCACGGTGTCTACCTTCTGGACGAGAAGTGTCAGGGTATTTTACCTTCTGGATGCAGAGTGTCAAGGCAAATGTCCTCCGGACGACACGCGACATGGCATCTGCCTTCCGGATGACATGCGCCACGGCATCTAACTTTCGGACAAGGAGTATCAGAGCATTATTCCTTTCGGACGTAGAGTGTCAAGGCAAAAGTTATCCAGATGACACAAGCCATGGCATCTGCCTCCTGGACGAGAAGTGTCAGGGCATTTGCGATCCGGACACAGCGCGTGTCTTACAGACGCAGAGTGTCCAGACAAATATCGTTAGGATGACACAAGCAACAGCATCTACCTGCCGAATGAAGTATACCACGGGGTCTACCTTCAGGACGAGGAGTGTCAGGGCATTTTACCTTCTAGATGCAAAGTGTCAAGGCAAATACCCTCCGGACAACACTTTCCACAGCATCTGCCTTCCAGACAACACGCTCCATGGCATCTGCCTTCCTGATGACATGTGCCATGGCATCTACCTTCCGGACGAGGAGTGTCAGCGTATTATTCGTTCAGGACACTGAGTGTCAAGGCAAATGTCGTTCGGACGACACAAGTCATAGCCTCTGCCTTCCGGAGAAGGAGTGTTAGGGTGTTTGACATCCAGATGCAGCTGTCATGGCACAACATGTCCGGACGAAGCTGTTAATGCATTACGCATCTGGACGCGGCTGTCGTGGCATATCCCTTCCAGACAAGGAGTGTCATGGCAATCACACTCAGGACGCAGCGCGTGTCTTAAAGACGTAGAGTGTCAAGGCAATTTTCTTCCAAATGAGCATGTCAAGTCAAATGTCTGGATGACGCTTACGATGGCACATGACACATAGATAGCTACTGAGTGGTGATGGTGGCAGCATCCAGATACAACTGTCAGGGTATGGTACATTGCAGCGAAGACTATCAAACAATTGTGACTCAATCCAGTTCTATTGATTACATTTAATGTATATCTATTTGCCATACTTAGCTTACCCAGTGCAAGCACCCAGCTGTGTCACATCGAATGATGATGCTGACCAGAAGGACAACCATAAAAAGATGCTACGAGAAGATCAACGAATTTGCTGAGATTGTTAGTGCAACTTTGAGAGTGACAGAGGCAGGAGGAAGTTATATAATACAACGCAATGAGTACGATGATGAGAATGGTATTGAGGATGATACCGGCTGCAAGGACAACATCAGGAAAAAAAATCTGCGTCAGGATGCACCCTGTCAGTGCACATACCGCTCCCAATGCGAAACGCACAGGCAATATAAATTTGCACGCAGCTCGACAGGGCACCATGCGTTCAGACGCAGCTCGCCACGGTATCTGCTTACTGAACAGAGCTTGGTAGGGCATTTTTATTCTGGATGCACCGTGTCAGAGTATTTTCCTTCTGGACCCAGCCATGTCAGGGCATTTTTCTTCTGGACCCAGCCGTGTCAGGGCATTTTTCTTCTGGACCCAGCCATGTCAGGGTATTTTCCAACTGGACCCAGCCATGTCAGGGCATTTTCCAACTGGACCCAGCCATGTCAGGGCATTTTCCTACTAGACGCAGCTGTATCAGGGCAAATGGCATCCAGACGATACGTGTCATAGCACTACGGTCACGCTGGCTGTTAAGGTATGGATGATCGCAATAAATACTCGCATCGTATTCCCAAACACGTAGCGGGTTCAAGGTAAAGTGACTCCATTAGGAAAAAAAAAAATTGCATCCTGAGCGTCTGGACGCACTAGATGCTCAGGACGCTTCGGATGCAACCTGCTTAACTCGGATTCAGTTCGCCATGGCACCGTGCATCCGGACGCAGCACGCCATGGCACCGTGCGTCCGGACGCAGCTCACCATGGCATCTGCCTACCGGACGGAGTGTATCAGGGTATTTTCCTTCTGGACGCAGCCATGTCAGGGCATTTTCCTTCTGGACACAGCCATGTTAGCGCATTTTCCTTCTGGACATAGCCATGTTAGGGTATTTTCCTTCTGGACGCTGCCATGTAAGGGCAAATGGCGTCTGGACGATACGTGTCATGGCACCGCGGTCACGCTGGCTGTCAAGGCACGGAACATCGCAGCAAATACTCTTGTCACATTCGCAAACACGTAGCGGGTTCCAGGCATAGTGGCTCAGTCCAGTTCTATTCATTCTATCTAATGTACATCTATATATGCTACTACCACACTTCGCGCGGAAACAAAGGAAAGTTGGCAAATACGACACAACGCGTTGAGCACAACGCGATGAGCACAACGTGATGAGCACAACGCGTTGAGCATGACACGATGAGCACAACATGATGAGCACAACGCGATGAGCACGACGAGATGAACACGACGCGATGAGCACGACGACTATTAGGAGGATGGCGATGAGCACGCCGCCAGTGGCAAGGAAAATAGCAAGTAGGACGCGGTGACTATGATTGCGAGCTTTGTGACATGGTTAGCGCAGCTCTCAGAGTGACAGACAGCGGGAAGTTGTACAATACAACGTGACGAGTACAATGTCAATGAGGGTGACGGCGGTGAGAACGATAGCGGGTAGGACGCGGCGAGTATGATGTCAATGTGGGTGCCGGCGGCGAGAATGATAGCAAATAGGCCACGGCGAGTATGAGCGCGCGTAAGACGCGGCGAGTATGATGTCGATGAGGGTGCCGGGGGCAAGGACGATAGCAAGTAGGACATGGTGAGTATGATTGCAAGTAAGATGCGGCAAGTATGATGGTGAGCTTTGTGACATGGTTAGCACAGCTCTCGGAGTGACAGACAGCGGGAAGTTGTACAATACAACGTGACGAGTACAATGTCAATGAGGGTGCCAGCGGCGAGAATGATAGGGGGTAGGACGCAGCAAGTGTGGGTGAGTAGGAAGCAGCAAGTATGAGTGCGAGTAAGACACGGCGAGAATGATGGCGAGAAAGGCGCAACGAGTAAGATATTGATTAGGAAAATGTCGACGAGTAGGACGAGGTGAAAGGAGAAGAAAAAAGGGGTCTATCTATGAGTGATGAGCGAGCTGAACCTTGCGAAAGCGCAAGCGTTAGTAGTGGCTTGGCGCTTTCTATTGCCATTGTACTCGTCGCATCTTTCACGCCATCATACTTGCCGCAACTTACTTGCCACGTCCTACTTGCTATCGTCCTCGCCGTCGGCACCCTCATTGACATCATACTCGCCATGTCCTACCCGCTATCGTTCTCGCCGCCGGCACCCTCATTCACATCGTACTCATCACATTGTATTGTACAACTTCCCGCTGTCTGTCACTCTGAGAGCTGAACTAACCATGTCACAAAGCTTGCAATCATACTCGCCGCATCCTACTTGCTATCGTCCTCGCTGCCGGCTGTGTGCTCATCGCCATTCTCCTCATAGTTGTCGTGCTCATCCCGTCGTGTTCATCGCGTCGTGCTCATCGCGTCGTGCTCATCGCGTCGTGCTCATCGCGTCGTGCTCATCGCGTCGTGCTCATCGCGTCGTGCTCATCGCGTCGTGTCGTATTTGCCAACTTTCCTTTGTTTCTGCGTGAAGTGTGGTAGTAGCATATATAGACGTACATTAGATAGAATGAATAGAACTGGACTGAGTCACTATGTCAGGAACCCGGTGCGTGTTTGCAAATATGACAAGAGTATTTGCTACGATGTTCCATGCCTTGACAGACAGCGTGACTGTGGTGCCATAACACGTGTCATCCGGACGCTATTTGCCCTGACACGGCTGCGTCCAGAAGGAAAATGCCCTGACACGGCTGCGTCCAGAAGGAAAATGCCCTGACACAGCTGCGTCCAGAAGGAAAATGCCCTGACACGCTCTGTCTGGTAAGCAGATGCCATGGCGAGCTGCGTCCGGACGCACGGTGCCCTGGTATACGGCGTCCGAATGCACGGTGCCACGGCGTGCTGTGTCCGACGCACGGCGCCCTGGTATACGGCGTCCAAATACACGGTGCCATGGCGTGCTGCGTCCGAATTTACATTGCCTGTGCGTTTCGCGTTGGGAGTGGTATGTGCCCTGCCAGGTTGCATCCAGAGCGTCCTGAGCGCCTGGTGCGTCCGGACGCACATTTTTTTTCCTGATATCGGTCCAGTTCTATTGTTTATATCTACGGTATGTACATCTATATATGCTACTACCACACTTCGCGTTTCCAGCACAAGCACCCAGTGTCACACTCATCACCACGATCATCACATGTAGTAATGCTGTTTTGACACACATAGCATTGTCCAGTATGTCTGAAACAAAGGAAAGTTGGCAAATACGACACAATGCGATGAGCACAAAACAATAGGCACAACGTGATGAGCACGACACGATGAGCATGACAACTACAAGGAGGATGGCAATGAGGATGCCGGCGGTGTGGACGATAGTGAGTAGGCCACGGCGAGTATGAGAGCGAGTAAGACGCGGTGAGTATAGGAGTGAGCAGGACGCAGCGAGGACGATAGCGAGTAAGATATGGCGAGGACGATAGTGAGTAGGACGTGGCGAGGACTATAGGGAGTAGGACACGGTGAGTATGATGGTGAGCTTGTGGTATGGTTAGCACAGCTCTCAGAGTGACAGAGACACAGGGAAGTTGTAGAATACACAGTGACGAGTCGATGTCAATGAGGGTGCTGGCAGCAAGAAAGTTAGCAAGTAGGACACGGCAAGTATGATGGCAAGCTTTGTGGCATGGTTAGCACTGATCTCAGAGTAACAGGAACAGGGGTGGGAAGCGGTACAATACAAGATGAGGAGTATGATGTCAATGAGATTGCTGGGGGTAAGAACGATAGTGAGTAGGACACAGCGAGTATGATGTCAATGAAAAGCGCCAAGCCATGTCTAACACTTGTGCTTCTGCAAGGTTTGGCTTGCTCATCACTCCTACATAGACTCCTGTTTTCTTCTGCTTTCACCGCATCCTAGATGCTTGTCACTGTTCTTTGTGTCGCCATTATACCTCCCACCATCAAACTCATCATGTCTTATTGGTCGAAATTTTCCTCATCAAGATTCTTCTGAATGACATCATACTCGTCACATCATATTGTACCAGTTCCTGCCACTTTTACTGTCACTCTGAGAGCTGTGCTAACCATGCCACAAAGCTCACCATCATACTCGCCACACCCCAGTACCACCGCCCCCACCGCCAGCACCCCCACTGACATCGACTTGTCACTGCTCATTCTACAACTTCCCGGGGTCTCTGTCACTCTGAAAGCTGTACTGACCATACCACAAAGCTCACAATCATACTCGCCGCATCCTACTCACTATCGCCCTTGCCATATCTTACTCTCTATTGTCCTCGCCATGTCCTACTCGCTCTCATACTCGCTACGTCTTACTCCCCTCTCATACTCACTGCGTCCTACTCATTATCGGTCTCGCCAGCAGCATCCTCATCGCCATCCATCTCATAGTAGTTGTACTCATTGTGTCGTGTTCATTGTGTCGTGTCGTATTTGACAACTTCCTTTGTTTCTGACATGCAGAGAAATGCTCCGGGCCACATGTCAAAACAGGATTACTATATGTCATGATCGCAGCGATGGGTGTGACACTGGGTGCTTGTGCTGGAAACGCGAAGTGTGGTAGTAGCATATATAGATGTACATTAGATATAGAGAATAGAACTGGACTGAGTCACTATGCCTGGAACCCGCTGCGTGTTTGCGAATGCGACATGAGTATTTGCTGTGATCATCCGTGCCTTGACAGCCAGCATAACTGTGGTGCCATGACGTACGTCGTCGAGACGCCATTTACCATGACACGACTGTGTCCAGTAGGATAATGCCCTGACATGGCTGCCTCCAGAAGAAAAATGCCCTGACACCGCTGCCTCCAGAAGGAAAATGCTCTGACACAGCTGTGTCCAGAAGGAAAATACCCTGACACGGCTACGTCCAGAAGGAAAATACCCTGCCACGCGCTGTGCGGTAAGCAGATGCCGTAGCGATCTTGGTCCAGATGTATGGTGCCATGGTGATCTGTGTCCGAGTTCAGCTGGTTGTGTCCAAATTGTCCAGTGCCTCTAGTGCGTCCGGATGCTCAGAATGCAAATTTATTTTTTCCTGATCAATCACGAATACAATGCAGCCAGAAGATTGACGTGCTTGGTGAGATTGTTAGTGCAGCTTACCAAGTGATAGGCAGTGGGAAGTTAAACAATACGATACAATGCGACAAGTACGATGTTGATGAGGATGGTAGTGAAGACTTTGCCACTGCAAGGATGATAGCAAGTAAGATGGTCGAGTACGATGGGCGTATGATGAAAGGCGAAGAAAAAAGGGGTGGAATTGCGGCCCGTGCTGTCGTATTTTGCAAGTGGAGCTCCAGTAAGTGTGCTGAGCAGTGGTAAGCATGCTGAGCTGTGGTAAGTGTGCCAAACCATACGAAAGTGCAGGCAATAGCAAATGCCACCTTTGAAGTTGCATGCAAAATCACTGGCAATGCGTGAAACTGGTGAATTCCACTCCCATAGTCATCGATACCCCAGAACCCACAGTTTATATTCTTCCAATTGTTCCCTATCATACCAATTTAGTCTGGTTAAAACATTGTCCATACTAGCTCCTACTTTGCAGTGTTGTGATGCTGTTGCTACCAATTGTGGAGATTTCTTACAATATAACACTCCAATACATATATCATTTAACTCTTCGGTATTACTACCTTGAAAAACAGGAGTCAATACGCATTATATTTTTGGTAAGACTGAATTGATACCACAGGGAACAATTGGATGAATATAAACCGTGGGTTGTAGGGTATCGACGACTTTGGGAGTGGAATTCACCAGTTTCGCGTATTGTAAGTGATTTCTCATACAACATCAAAGGTGGTGTTTGCTATAGCACCTGCACTTTCGTATGCTTTAGCACGCTTACCACAGCTCCGTATGCCTACCACTGTTCGGCACACTTACTGAAGTTCCAATTGCAAAATACAACAACACGGGCCTCAAATCCACCCCTTTTTTATTCGCCTTGAATCATACGCCCATCGTATTCGACCATCTTACTTGCTATCATCCACACTGTGGCAGACTCTTTACTGCCATCTTCATTGACATCATACTCGTCACGTCACATCGTATTGTACAACTTCCCACTGACTGTCATTTGGCGAGCTGCGCTAACAATCTCACGAAGCACATCGATCTTCTTGCCGTATCTTATTCGTGATTGTTGTTCCAGCTCTTATCATCCTCACCTCCATCCTAACATCATACTCATCCATGAGGAAAAAAAAAAAAAAAATTGCATCCTGCACATCCGGATGCACTAGACGTACTGGACATGACTGATGCAACCTGCTTAACATGGATGCAGATTGCCACGGCACTGTGTATCCGGATGCAGATTGCCCCAGCATCTGCATTTCGGAGGGAGTATGGCAGAGTATTATCCTTCTGGACACACCATGTCAAGGCATTTTACTTCTGGACGCAGCTGTGTCAGGGCATTTTCCTTCTGGACGCTGCTGTGTCAGGGCATTTTCCTTCTGGATGCAGCCGTGTGAGGGCATTTTCTTACTTGACACAGCTGTGTCAGGGTAAATGGCATCC
>Ga0307512_10007446_pt1 | contig 10863 bp, 8 predicted proteins | sample 14_EM_MG_FD_200267 | JGI IMG/M metagenome (GOLD analysis project Ga0307512, IMG submission 200267) | Populus trichocarpa ectomycorrhiza microbial communities from riparian zone in the Pacific Northwest, United States - 14_EM | ecosystem: Host-associated > Plants > Roots > Unclassified | place... | reverse complement strand
ATTCACTATGTGCACCAGGTCTGAATGCAGAGTGACATAGTTCGATGTATGGATGAATGCAACATGATGGTGGTCATTCATACAGATTTGCGTTGCGCATTGACCGCTCCTTCTATGACTGGTATGCCATCACTGACTCAAATTTTGTTGGTCAATTATGTCTCCAATTTAGATTGCGCGTTGTCACTTAGCGGTAAGAGGCAGGACGATATCCGGTCAATCAACTCTCAATCAACTCAGTTTGGAGTCTAGAACTTTCATATGGCCCGTATGACCCTTGCACATGCACAGATGAATTATCATGTCTCACAATTTGGTCACTGAAATCAAAAAAATGTTGACACGTAGCAAAATAGGTACACCAATTACTTTTCGCTGAGATAAGTCGTGAATAATCACTAATTGTGCAGACAGTGTACCGATGACAAATGAGCCATTACAATATGATCATCTGAATCCATTTCCTGTATGGTAATTAGCTAGGGAGGTTACATGCAGGGGTAAAAGTTGACAGGTTTAACAGGTTTCGATTTGTTTATCGGTGACAAATTGTGTACATCGTCGGGTGTCAGAGCCGATATGCCTATGTAAGACCGTGGTTCCCCGGATGCCAATCTCAGATAGCTTCTTTCTGTGTGTGAAGTTCCATGCGGCATTGCGATTTTCTGCTTTCACTATCGTGTATCTCCATCAGCTAACCAAATGTTGGCTGTGCAGTAGCACGTGCACACTGATCCAATTGCGGGTTGTTAACTGCCTTAATTATCAATATGGCTGTTGAGTACCTCAAATCTGACTAATGTTGCAAGACGAAAAATCGTTCACACTCAACTTCATGATGTAGCAGCCTGCATGTCTCTGCTTGTTTTGATCATAAAGGCAGCCAATCAATCGAACAAAGACAATGATGTACCAAAGTTAATATTTTGCACAAGACAGTGGGATAACTGAATGCGACCATAAATAGAAAAACCCGAAAACTAGAACCGGAGATTCGAACCGACGGGTCTAGCCAAACCCGGCAAAACCCGCGGGTTGACGGGTATGGGTCCGGGTTTGGCCCGCCAAGAAGCTGCGGGTCGGGTTTTTGGACGGTTCTGGAACCGAATGGAACCGCTTTTCCGGTCCAAACCTGGACCGCTGGCGGGTTACCCGGACCCGTTGCTAACACTACTCCTGAATGACTTCCTCCAGGTGTGATTGCAGCACCATCGAGCCGAACGACAGGCACTTCACGCCCTCTGCTACTTGGTGAGACACAGCAGCAACACAGACAGCAGTTAGTCCACCATGATGCTGCAATTGTTGCCACAGAAAATATGACCCAGGACGTACATTTCAGAAAGGTACGTAAAACCGGATGCAGCAAGAATCAGAACCAGCATGCGATTGGATGTGAGTCAATCCATAGCTGACTAGACGACTGTCAACAAAGATTATTACACACAGGTGGGGTACGTAGAGAGCAATTTGAACAATTTATCGCTTCCCATAACGGCAAATCTCCATGGTTGACGAAGTCATTTGTCCGCACAGTCCGCGAAATTGATCATCGTGATCTTGTCAGTCCTGGGATATTCTTAAACAAATTTCGTGATAAACATGCAGGGGAATGAACAAAACAGGTTCCAAAGATCGTAGAGGAGGCTACAGAGATGTAGATGGCTGAGGTAATACCCGGATCCCACTTTTGAACCAGCAACTAATTTCTTCGAGGTTTTCAACATGTCATCTAGTATAGCAACACAAGTAGTTCGTGTACAGCTTGGATAGTGGGACATGCACCTTGCCTTGAATATGGCCAAAATGGCCAAAGGAGGGTTTTCACCGGCAGCAATACAGGTAACACAAGAACCAATGACGAGACGACACGCCAAAGTCCGAGAAGAGAAGACGCGGGGTGTTGAGTTTCCCGGGCATTACAACCTGAAGATTGCGATGGAATGACACCCGGCAATGGTTGCCAAAAATCAAACTAACGGCAGCCTTCCTTCCCTGTATGGCACTGCCAAAACTGCATAGATACTCTGGAGGTGCAAAAGTAAGATGGCACATCTACCAAGACGGATGCCTCCTCTGCCCGAAACGCCACCTGTAAAATTCGATGCCGTTGCAAGATCCGAAACAGAAGGTATGCCACCCGCATGTGAGTATACACATACTCCTCTTCCCGACACTCGATTTTTACCCAGGCTTGCATGCGCAAACAAGATTCTATTCCAGATTTGCTGACTTATGATGGTCCATTCACAGGTTAGTCCACTATCAGGGGGGTGGTCATGCAGCTGACAGCCAATTTGAAGACAAGAGCAATCATTGGATGGAATCTGACAACCAAGACGAGAGTTGACTGAAGGGAACAGGATTTATGAGTATTATCATTATCTACTATTAGCAGACAATTGAAAGTATATTTTAAAGGGTATATTTATATGCATCATTCAAGAACAATGTAATAATAAAGGAAAATGTACATGAATATTACAGAACGGCTGCCACAAGACCATTACTGACATACTATGCCAGGTGACTGGTTCCATGTTGCGGATACGCCAGTGGCAAAATAAGCGTCAACAGAGATTCAACAATGTTTGGCTGAGCATTATGGTTACTCTGCGCAGCGATTGGTCGCAGAGATGCATAAATGTCATCCATGCTGCTGTGATAGTCAAACAGTAATCGACGCTCTCCCTGCCGGATTCTGAAACTCAGTGTCAACCGAGCGTCAACGCCTTTTGGTCATATAAGTCATGTCATTAATCAGAGACTTGGCCATCTTGATGCATACTGAGAGTATTGGCCGCCTTCATAGGCCAAAAAGAATGCAACACGCTCCCTGCCCGATCATGAAAATGCGCGTGCTAGGAGCATCAACAATTTTTGGCCTTGCATCAAGGTTAATAGAATAGGGATGTGGCTGTTTATGGCTATATATAATGTTGTGACTGGTTTTATGGGATAAAACACTCAGTGTCACTGGGTTGCAGGTTTGAAAATGAAGAAAATTTTAGTTGTCCGGGAGGCTGTCACGGGAATGTTGCTTGTTATCTGCCTAAAACGGCTGCCAATTCCAGGTATGTAGATTTCTGCGATCATTCGCCAATTTTATTATGCATGATGCAGGACCAAAAATTGTTGACGCTTAGTTGACGCTCATATTCAGACTCAGGCAGGGACTGTGTCATGTTCTCTCTTGCATATAAAGGCAGCCTATACCTCATATATGAACCTCTGCATCCAATAGCAACTTAGATTACCCCAGATGCCAGACCAAAAAATCATTGACTTGCTGTTGACTCTGAATTTCGAGATGGCGCACAGAGCCATATTCAGTTGTTTTTGATTATAATGGCGGCCAATACATCAGAAAAGGACAACGATATACCAATGTCAAGATTTTTCTATTAGCAATAGTATATCGGAATGCGACCATAAATGGAAATACCCAAATACCGGAACCGGAGATTGGAACCGACGGGTATAGCCAAACCCGGCACAACCCGCAGGTTGCCGGGTACAGGTCCGGGTGTGGCACCCCAAAATGCAGCTCATTGGGGTTTTGGATGGGTTTGGAATCAAACCCCACCATGATAGCGATCCGAACCCAGACCGCTGGCGGGTTACCCGGACATGTCGTTAACACTGGGTGTGCACAAGAGGAAAAGCATTCAAAGTACACGTGTGTTTCCAATGTGGCACGCGACATAATATCTATCCTACCACACGGTGTCTGAGTGGAGGCCAGCATTTCCGTTGGGCGAAATGTCATTGACTGGAGACATTAAAAACCCACAGCCGAGACCGGTCGCAAAACAGTTGTGGTAACGACATTTGCTCGAGCAAATCACCGGATTTTGGAGGGCCATCATCTAGTATCAGTTCCAATCAACACAGAAAACAACTCGGAAATCAAGCAAGAAGTGGAGGAAATGATGTTGCACACAATGGCTAAGGTCCACGACATTGTGAAGATGTGGCAGGGCAGGTAGCACCTAGGTGCCACAGAGAAGTAATCTCGCGCAAATATTGAGTAGATGACAGCCTGTGGATACATTTGGGACACAGCAGAGATCGTCAAAGTCTCCTGGTCACTCAATCATCACGAATGTGTGGCTGTATTTTAATAGTCAGATTGATCACCTTTGCCACCAGCTTAGTCTCAAACGGACCGCCCTGGAAGACTAACTAAAATCTTTAATGTCTGCCAAATCCGGAGAATTGATCATCATACTATTGAATGTGACAAGGATAGTGCACCTGACAGCATTTCAGACATCAAAAATTGACTAAACTGGAATCGTAGGGTGGAAAGCAAAATGACAGTGAAGGCGATTCCATGGCAAAAGACCATTCTGATATGGAGCACAATCATTGCATGGATGTTCTTTTATGCCCTGGGCAGGAGCATGTGAGTCCCACACCAAATGTTCCGTGATTGGTTCGGCCAATACAGAAGTAAATGAGTCATGCTGAGAAGCTGTTGGTGATGGTCAGTGAACTGGAAACGTGCAGGAATATAGGAGTGAAGCAACCATTGAATAGAATACCGCAATGAATCACAACCCTCATTTTTTAGCTTGACTGAGATTTCCAGTTACAGATATATTCCGGGCGAATGGTGAGAAGTAGCTTATGCATATCCATTGATGTACAGATGGATAGCACGCGCAATATATCATTTGGCGAGATACATCAGTTTTGGTCGTGTGAGAGTGAACGGTGCATTGACATGATACCCCTCGGCATTCTCACAGGGCCGATTCTCATTCAGACAAAAAGACAACCAATCGTGTCAAATAATGATGAAAACCGTCATTGATGGCAGTAGTTGTTGAATGGACAATACATCAAAATGAGTGTCAACAGTGCGTCAACGATTTGAGGCATTGTAAGTACGGTAATTCACCAGTGACTTGGTCTTAGTCATTCATAATGGATGTATTGGCAGCTCATGTAGGAGAAAGTGATACCAACACAGTCACCGCTCCATTGCTGTGATCAGTGTCAACGATGTTTAGCCCTGCATGCTGTGGAATTTATTTTCCAATTGGTTGCAGACATTCATTTTTCAGATATTGGCTTCCTGTACTGTGAAAAACAACAGCGACATGCTCCCTGCCACAGCGGAAAAATGAGTGTCAATGGAATGTCAACGTAGTGAGGTTTCCAAATATCGGAATGACGGCATCGAGCGGATCTTGGCATGCATAACTGTATTATTGACTGCCTTGATTGGCGAATATCTTATATATCAAAGTGGAATCTGAGATACCATAGTAATCAATATTGCAAACTGCACAAGATGCAAAAGCACAGTATTGGTTGCTAAACATGCAGTTTTGATCTGCTAAGATTAACAAACTGCAAATACAAGAGCCTTATATCAATCTATTGCTGGACCCCATGGGTGACCAGGTTACAACCAGCCCAATTCACACTGGTTAGGAGTTTACAATCACACCATACACAGGTGGCAAGTTAGGGGTTTTCCCAACCACACCGCCAATTTCGCAACAGTTCGGCGTTGATGTGGACCCGAAGTGATTCTCCGGGTTCATGGCTAACACTCAGTGTAACACACCCACATGCGTCCGTTATTGTCTAAATACATAATTTTCACTGCTTCGGTAGACTAAACCGCGCATGAGCATGTTGCTGCAGAATTGTAACTGACACAAGCTGTTTCTATCCTGAAGGCTGTCGTGGACGTGCCGTTTCTGTGTACATCAAACAACATGGCCAACATATTCTAAATTTAGGTCTGCAATCAGGTGCAACGTGGATGAGCCACCGTGCAAGACATTAAATCGATGCTTGTGTGCTGACAGTGATTGTCATGATCCGACATGGCGTGTGTCACATCGTTTTTTGCCTATAAATACGACCAGTACCTCATTTTTGCCTGGTTGCACCCATCTGCAACCGCGATTGCACACGATGTGAGACCACAAATCATTAACGCTCTGTTTGCGCACATTTCCAAGATGTTGAACACAGCATCTCTCTCTACACTGTGATCCTAAAGGGTGCTAGTACAAGGAAAATCAGCAATGACGTAACATTTTTATAATTTTTGAGTAACTCTAGGTTACCTGAATGCAACAGTAAATTGAGCAACCGGAAATGCAAAGCCGGAGATTGGTGATGACTAAGCTTGGGAAACGCGGCTGAACCCGTGCGTTGACGAGTATGTGACAACGTTTGGCCCGCAAAGATGCAGCAGGACACATTGTTGAAAGTGTCCGGACCCGAACAAAATGAATTAATTCGGTCATAACCCAAACCGCTGGCGGGTTACCCAGACCCGTTGCTCACACTACATAGTTAGACTGACAAACCAATCGCCTCCATTGACGCGTAGTTCAGTGTTTTTCGGAATAACCCGCAGGGTCTCTTGGTCAAATGTTTGCTGTTGGGCATCTTCCCAGCCAACACCAGGTCATTGGACGACATACAGTGTACCTCACGCTCTTCATGTCTGGAACATGACCCAACTATAACATGAAAGTAAAATTCTACCTGGGACATGGATCAATGATGATCCGATGCTGGATTGGTGAAGGACACTGGGGGCCAGATCCGGGAACATCTCTAGGTCGAAATGTGACCAACTTTGCTCATCGTAGTTCAATGGGTTAATAGACCGGCAAAGCTAGCTCCAAGCATACAGGATGACCCCCCTGGATAGCTTGATGCTTGCCATATAAAAAGCCCTAGGCGAAGCATCAAGCTGGACTGGAAACAGCTGGGACCTATTTTAGTTCTTTGGAGAATGTCCCCATATGCATAAAAGCTCGACCTCGATTGAACTCTGACGGTTGACTCAAAGTAACCACTGACACAACTGCAGAGCATGTCGAGAAACCCGTTAGAGTGTCAGGCAATCCCACCCCCACCACCTGTGGAGGGTATGGCCAAGGAGGAGTATCAGGTATTAAGCTTTAAGAATAGTCGGATGGATCAGAACCAGTTGTGGTACATTTCATCCTGGACTGCAGATAAGTGATTGACATTGCAACCAGTGAAATGCATGGATGGATCGCAAGCTGTAGGCGAATATCTACAGAATTACCCTGGGATTGCAGGACCACTCAACACAGTTCACTGAGCACCTGCAATCTCAAATAGAGTGACAGTCACTTGCTGAGAGCTTATACAGGTACCTAAAAACAGGAGCATGAATACAACGATGATGTGGAAGTAATTGGTGTTACAGAGAGACAGAGAACTGAGAAAACTCCAAAGAATCATAGAGGAACATCATAGTTGTGACAGCAAATACTCCTATCAACAGGAAGTAGGATAAAGTGTTGCAGTTTGTGATCAGGTGGGGTGGTAATTCCAATAAATGTCCAATTTGGTGAGCCAAGGTTGATGAGAACAGATTCAGATAGTACATCCCAGTATGGGACTGGATTACGCAGTGGTAGATGAGCTGTGTTTCACAGAGGATATTGGTATTGGAGGTGTGTGTTGTCTTGTCTGGTTATATTGTCACTGGGATAGCAAACTAAGCGGGAGCTGTGCAAAAATCTATGTTGCACTCATACCCAGCGGGAGTGTTGCCAATACCGTCATACAGGTATCTCATCCTGATTACAATACGACATTCCTATTACCAAAATGACGTCTGGGTGACTGTGCCCAGTAAACCTGTCACCAGATCAATCAATTCCAGGTTGCAATAGTAAATATACATCCAACCTCAAATCTGTAAAAAATTAATTTTTACCATCTAGTGGATATATGCAATGATTCCACCAGTCCAGGTGTAATCCAGTCCAGTCGAAGAACTGTTTGAACCAGGATCGGACCAGTCACCAATTGTGTTTGACCTGGACTTCACTGGTTGGCACTCCGGTGGAACAGTCCAGCACTCTGACCCCAATTTTGGTTGATTCTCATTGTATCGGTCTATTACTGGGAGAAATACATCTGAAACATCATTAATGTACAGGCAGAACTGTCATAATGATTCCCAGTGAGGAGAATCAGTGGTGGGAGGTTATCAAATGTTACAATGAGTGATGTTTTCGGTGATGCTTGACAATGAAATGATGTTGAATTTGTCAGTGTGTGTGGACGGGTCCATACCGAACCTGTCCAGTCCAAGACTGGCACTCTGTGGTTCTGTCCAGTGCAACCTTCCATTGTGACTGGACATAACTCAGCCCTGCCTCGACTGGGACTGTCCAGACTAGTGGAATCATTGGATCAATGTATAATGAAAATTACCTGGCCAATCTGTTAAAAGTTTGTACTGAACATTTGGTCCCATTAGAATTGTAGCATTCCTCTCAGAATATACTCGCCACACTTAACTGACATATGCCTACTGATGGAAGACCATGAAATCTCCACACAGAGTTGGCACATGAGCTGTACCATTCTCTGCAAGAATGAGTATTGCTGGATCTTCCACTGTTCTTCATCTGATTGTGTCTGGACATGCATTCAACATCAACTATGCAGTGCCTATTTTATTCCCAAGATATCATAAACTGTATATAATAACAACTACCTATAGTTACTGTTAGCAACAGGTCCGGGTAACCCGCCAGAGGTCTGACTTCGGAGTAGTGTTAGCAACGGTTCCGGACCGTCACTTTGGGTCCGGTTCCGGGTCAAAACAGAACCGTTGCCAAATTGGCGGTCCGGGTCGTCAATAAACCCGAACTGCCCACTCAGGTACAGTTCCATGGCAACCTCCAAACCTTTCTGAATTGGGCGGGTTGTCAGCGGGTCGCCCAGCGGCTCCATCGATACATTCATATAAGGCTCTTGTATTTGCAGTATGTTAATAGTATCTTATCAAAATCGCGTTTTCAGCAACCATTAATGAGCTTTTGCTTGTTGAGCAGTTTGCAATATCGATTAATTTGGTATCTGTGTTTCACCTTCGATATATGGTATTTTTGACTAGCAAGGCAGTCAATAATACGGTTCTGCGCGCGAAAATCCGCGCTATGCCTTGATTACGAAATATGCAAGTCCTAAAACTGCTGACACTCCATTGACGCTCATTTTCAGGATGCTACAGGGAGCATTTCGCTGTTGTTTTTGCCAGTAAAGGCTGCCAATATCGAATAAATGTATGTCAGCAACCAATCGGAACATAACTTACTCGAGATGCAAAGCTAAAAATGGTTGACGCTCCGTTGACGCTCATGCTAAGAATGGAGCGGTGCCCATGCTGCTATCTCCTTTGCCAATAGAAGCTACCAATACGTCCGTTATGCATAACAACGACCAAGTCACTATTGAATTACTGTACTTACAAAATCCTCATATCGTTGACGCTCCGTTGACACTCATGCTAAGAATGGGGCGGTGACCATGTTGCTATCTCTTTTGCCGATAAACGCTGCCAATACGCCCGTTATGCATAACAACGACAAAGTCACTAGTGAATTACCGTACTTACAAGACCAAGAATCGTTAACGCTCTGTTGACGCTCATACTAAGAATGGGGCGGTCACCGTGTTGCTATCCCTTTTGCCAATACAAGCTGCCAATACGCACGTTATGGATAACAATGACCAAGTGACTTGTGAATTACTGTACTTTCAAGACCACAAATCGTTGACGCTACGTTGACACTCATTTTCATGAATTGTCCATTCAACATCTGCTGCCGTCGATAATTGTTTTCTTCCGGGTTTGACTGTACTGGTTGGCTTTCTGGTTGATTGAGACTCCTCCGTGTGGCAAAGCCGAGCGGCATTATTATCTTGAACTGTTCACTCTCACACGACTAAAAATGATGTATCATGCGAAAAGATTCATTGCGCCTGCTATACATCTATTTATCAACCGATATTCACAAGCTACTTCTTACCATTCGCCCATGATATATCTCTAACTGAAACTCTCGGTCAAGCTACATAACGCTGGTGAACCATTGACGCATTCTGTCATACTTTTTCTTCCCTCCTCTATTTCTCCGCGTTTGAGCTGCATTAAACCCCATTGAGACCTTTTCGGCCTGTCTCTTTGACTTCTGTGTCGGCCGAACCAATCCGGGCACATTTGGCGCGGAGCTCACATCCTGCTCCTCTGGGCATTTCTGATCCTCGATGCAATTGTTGTCCTCTATATCGGAGTCATCGTCCGCAGCGCAATCGTCTTCGCTTTCATTTGGATTATCCAAGTCGCCATTCCAGTGTAGCCCACCTTCAGTGTCCGAAATGCTGTCAGCTGCGCTATCCTCGTCGCTTTCGACTAGATGACGGTGGATTCTCCGAATACTGCGGACGTTCAAGATTTGAGTTTGTTCTCCAGGGGGTTCCTTTGCAGACAAAGCTGGTGGCAAAGGTGATCTTTCTGACAATTTAAATGCAGCCACACCATCATGTTGAAAGAGTAACCAGGATGATTTGACAATTTCTTCCGTGTCCGAAGTGTATCCTACCGCGGTCATCTGCTTGTTTTGAGCGCGGGACTCCATTTGTGTAGCACGTAGGTTTTGGCTGCCCTGCCACATCTCCAAAAAGTCGTGAACCTTTGCCAGTCTGTGCAATTTCCTATCATCCGCCTCTTTCTTCATTTCCGAGTTGTTGTCTGCGTTCATGGTATCCAATTCCAGGTCAGTGCCTGCCAAAATCCCGTAATTGGCTCGAGCGAGCTGCCTTACAACGACTTTTTCGCGAAAGCTCTCGCCTGTGGTGTTTGACTTCCTCCAGCCGATAACATCTCGGGCAAGGGAAAGACTGGCCTCGACTCCGACCCCCTGTGGTATGATTGAGACTATGTCGCGCGCCCCATTGGAGAGATCGGCAGACTTTGAGTGCGTTTCCTCCTGTTGTCGCCACCAGTCGGTTATGTCCGGTATCCAAAATGTTCAACTAATCTCCCTTGGGTCA
>Ga0307512_10007445_pt1 | contig 10865 bp, 6 predicted proteins | sample 14_EM_MG_FD_200267 | JGI IMG/M metagenome (GOLD analysis project Ga0307512, IMG submission 200267) | Populus trichocarpa ectomycorrhiza microbial communities from riparian zone in the Pacific Northwest, United States - 14_EM | ecosystem: Host-associated > Plants > Roots > Unclassified | place... | reverse complement strand
TTTCTGTCTTCCATAAAGCTTTCCACCCACCTAACCAGGTCGGCTTCAAACCCCATTTCTTCCATTCTTTTTATCAAATTCCCCTTTGCCACATGTGGAAAGGCTCCTTTAACATCCATCAACAGCACAGCCGCGGTATTCCCCCTCCCCCACGCTTCTTCAACTCTCTTCATCAACCTTCCCACCGCATCTATTGCTGACCTTCTCTTTCTGCATCCAAACTGTCCATCGTGAAGTAACCTCCTTCGCTCACACTCCTCTGCTATTGCGTTGGCTGCTACCTTCTCGACCACTTTTCCCAGACAATTTAACAACATTATCACCCTGTATGCTTTGGCGACTCCGTAATCTGGTTTATTCGGCTTCGGTATAACCACCCCCTTCGCTTCCTTCCAAACTCGCGGGTGTACTCCTAACCTAAAAGATGTTTTAACGACATTAATTATTCTTTGGGAATCCCAATCCCACAATAATCGTATCGCCTTAAAACCCAGCCTATCCGGACCAGGTGCCTTTTGAACCGACTGATTAAACAGAGCCTCTCGGATGTCTTCATCAGTAATCTTTTTCCACATTTCACCTCCCTCTTCTTGGGCCTTTCTCTCCACACCCTTCAAAGGCTTCGGAAATGCTTCTTCTTTTATTAACTCTGCCTTATCCTCCCAGAACTCCACCACTTCCCCAGTCCTAGATCTCAAAGTCTTTATCATTTGTTGTCTGCCTGGTTTCGTATATCTCAACGCCTGCCAGACTTGGTCTCTTGTGGCTGAAGTTAAAAACTTCCTCCACATCTCCGTTTTCGACTATCGAATCATTCTTCTCAGGTTGCTTCGCTGCTTCTTTACTTGTTGCTGCGTCGCTTCCCCTTTCTTTCTAGCTCTCTTTATCGATCCCAAAATTTTTCGATTTTCCGCAATCTCCGCCGTCCACCACCTCTTGGATCTTGCGCAAACCTTTATCTTTATGCAGCACCTATTAAGATGATTAACGAAATTCCGCTGTATCCACTCAGCTTCCTTCTGTAAATCCTCTTCACTGCTATTCTCATCCAGTACAGGTCTCTTTAGGCTCTTGTCTTTCCATTCTTTTTGTGCTTTTTTATAATTTTCTTCCTCCTCCTTCGACTTCAGCCCATCGATATCCCATCCTGTAATCTTTCGCGACACTTTGACTCCTTCCCCTTCGTCCCATCCTAACTGGGCACACACAACCGCGTGATCCGAAGTAGTTGCCAATTCTGTTGAAATCTCTAATCTATCAGCCATCGAGGCTTTAGTAATAAAGAAATCAATAAGCGATCCCGAAGTTTCGCCGTTTCTTGTATTCAAATGGGTCTCTTCCCCATCCGTAACGTAGATCAAATCGTACTCATCCATAAGATTTTCCAAAAAGTTCGCATCTCGCTTTGGTGGGCATTGCGGGTCCCATCTATCACTGTGAGCATTCCAATCTCCTCCCAAGAGAATCTTTTCCTGCTCCATAATCTCATTCCATCTTGCTGTCTGTGCCGGTCTGCCTTGACTTCTCACTCCCCCCTCTTGTCTCAGCTGATCGTACACATTCACCCATCACATCTTTCTACCCGACGGGTATCTTATATCAAACACCTGTACATCTCCATCTCCCCCCTTATCCACTTCCGAAAATTCCAGGTGTGTATCTCTTCTTACTGCTGTCATCGTTCTTTCTCCTCTGATCAGCCTATATCCTGGGTGACTGATGTTGTATCCTTCTCTCTCCACATACGGTTCTTGCAACATCACAACATCAGCCCCCCAAACAATTCCTGTTTCCAACGCCATCATAGTCGCCTCATACCCCCTCCCACAGTTATGCATTACGCATTTCACCATGACTTCATGGGGGTTTCTTGGGTCCCTGCGTTAGAAGATTGTCCTTCAGTCTCTTCTGTCGCAACAACTTGGACTTCGGGCTCCTTTTCAGTCTGCTCATCATCCTGAGCTTTCTTTTCGGCCTCTGCAGTCGATGGTCCCCCATCCTCTGTCTGATCCGGCTTCTTCTGTTGATCGGTTGTAACATTTCGACGTTCCCCCTCTCTCTCCTTCCCGGTACGTCTTTCTTCTCTCGCAACTTTAATAGCCTCCTGCTTCTTAACACAACAGTTAGCCTTCGCGATATGATTTCCCTTACAATTGACACAGTTGTCGACGTTATGGGTGCAGTTCTGTCCTGCGTTAGCTTTGCAACCTACCATGTTGCACTTATGATCTGGTGTTAGATGTCTCCCCGCGCACAACATGCACGCCGGCATCTTCAAAGATCCACATTTCGCATCAACATGTCCCCATCTGCTGCACACTCCACAAAAGGAATCCGGTCCGGCATTCACGAACTTCTCCACATCGTACTTCACTCCTGCCGCCCTCAGACCTCCTTTTAAAACTTTTTCGGCCATCTTACTTCCCTTGACCGCGAACACAACCAAAGATGCTTTCTTTCCTTCCGCCTTCTTCTTCTGCATATCTTTCGGTCCTCCAATCCAGTTGATAGCGAGGGGCAACACCACCCCCTCATTCTCAGCCTGCAATTCCTGCCTCAATTTTTCAAGTCCTCCCTTAGTGTTCTTTCCCAGATACCTATCAAAATTGACGCCGTGCATTTTTACTCTCTCCCCGAGTTCAGTTGTCTCGATGTCCACAATTCCTGTGTCCACCTTCCTTGCTGCTTTAATAACAATCTCCCTATACCGAATCAACATTTCGGCTGTTGTTGCAGGAGTCGTAATAGTTGACAGGCATCCTCGGGTGTTCTTCGTAACTCCCTGGATGCGAACAAAATGTGGGACCTTTGCCTCGAAAAGTGCTCTATTCACTTCCGACGAAATGTCCAAATCTTTCTTCTGAGAAAGGGGGAGGCCATTATCCCTCTTAAAGGTGACTCTCCTTTTCTCCATTGAATTTTGTCCTGGGGGGACCGGCTTTATCTCCTCCTTCTTTTGCTGTCTCTTTACTTCCGTAAAGCCGTCCCCCTTCTTCTTCTGCTGCTGTGCCGATTGTTGTTGTTGTTGTCGCTGTTCGGGTTGCTTCTTTTGTGGTGGTGGTGCTGCCGCTCTCTGCGCCGACGTATCCTTTTTCTTTTCTTCCGGTTTCTTTTCCAGTTTCTTCTCATTCGGCTTCTTAACCTCCAGCTTCTTAGTCCCAGCCTTCGGTCCCTTCGGTGTCTCCTTCACCTCCGGTTTTTTCACCTCATTCTTATTTTGTTCCGGCACTGCAGGCGCAACAACCAGTCTCTTCGCGATTGTAACCTGTCCACCTAGGGTGAACCTCGGAAACTCCCGTCTTACTTCCCCTGGTGGAATAATTGGGGCGTGTCTTGACGCCTCCAACTCCTGCTCGTCCACCAACATCTGTTCAATAACCCTATCCACTTCCTCATTTTCCTCCTCCGAAAAAGTCGCCCCAGGTTCGAACTCCATATCGCTCATCTCTTTCTCCTCAGGGGTGGCTTCTACCTGTTTCCCCCTTCGGATTTCATCCTTCTTTCGACTTTCTTCATCTGCATCCTAAAACCTCTTTACCACCCTATCCGTCAGCTGATCTATCATCTTTTCCATGCATCCACTCAGTGCATTTTCAATCGTTTTAGCCATGTTAACCGGAGCTAACTTTGCCACCTTTCTCTCAATCTTCTCCAACCTCTGGTCGAGTTTTTCCGCCCTCTCCTCATCATACTCCCTGCTCAACTCTACCTTGGTCAAGATCTTTTCCGACATCCTGCGAATGGAGGTGACCCCGGCATCCGTATGGTTCTGTCTTGCCGCCATAAACTCTGCCTGTTTTAGGCACCATTCATCATATCGCTCAACATGCAACTGATTTGTGGCCATGAAATCCCTCAGCCCGTTAGTGTTCCGGAGATACTCACCAACAAAAGCTTCCAGATTAACTGGCCCATTCTCATTCGTCAACGTCTCTGCAGGCTTGGCCCATTCGGCATCCAACTTTTGCCTGCTTGGGGTCTGCGGTATATTCGGGATTGGTCGATCGGGCGTTGCCGGCCTCTTCACTCCCTTCCCCTTATTGCGCTTTTTTCCCTTCTTTGTTGGCGTCATGTAGGGCGACTCGTCCCTCCACTCCACCTCCGTCATCATATCCTCTTCGTTGTCGCTACTATCGCTGACTTCGAATTTCCTCTGAATGGGTGTGCGACTTTTCAGGGTCTCTTCTATTCCCCCCTCCTCTTTGGCGTTTTTTATGGCATTTTCCTCCGACTGAATATACCTGCGCACAATAATTCCAGCACTCGCCCTAGGAGTCGAAAAAGGATCCTCCGAAAGGGCATTTAGAGCGCTTAGAGGTAGGCCCATAAGGTTTCCCTCATAATTCGTAGATGGCAAAGGGGTCTCGACCCTCTCCCTCGGTGTTTGCGACGGGAAGGAAATTTCACTTCCTCCATAGCTCGTAGTCGGTGGTGGCGATAACAAAGAATCGTCGTCGCTCGAAATCGTATGAACTGCGTGACCACACCTGTTCCCATATTCATCAACAACCGAATTTTCCCCCCAAATCCCGGGTTTAATAACTTGACTCGGATGTCCCTCTGCCCTCACTTCGGCATTATGAATCTGTACTCCTTGGTTAAACTGCTCTCTGGTCAGAGTAACTGCCGCCGGTTGAACTCCCAGATAATCTCCCAACTCCTCTCGAGCAATTTCAGAGGTAGTAGCTGTTCGATCAGAATCCGAGGGAAGCGATCCGATGATTTCGTTGTGTCTATCGAGGACCTCCCCGATATGGCTGCTGGAGGTAACCGAGGCCTCAGGGCTGGCCTTCTCCTCTCTTTCCATTTTTTCCGCCCTCTCCTTCGCCCTCTGGAAGGTAGACGTCTTTCTGGCTCCGAAGAGACTCATTTTAACTCCTTAGTGACTGAATTCGAAGAAAACAGCTGAAAACCGAAGCAAAAGTTTTCTGACGATAATAGAATTGATTGGACGATAAAGGTCTTGGCAACACTAGAAGGTGGTGTGGTGTGTTCCTGAGGTGACTAATGATCTAATGGAGGTTACCTGCTCCTAGACGATGCTGTCGGAACTTGGCAAAAAGTTACGGGGTTACTCTTCGATACTAGTTCTAGAAACTTTGTCAGAAACTTGAACTTTCGGACGAACGTTCCATATGAGACAGGGATTTGGAGGCCGAAAGAATTGTGTGTTGGGTCGCAGATTGTGGTACTCTGGCGATACTTAATTTGCATCCCAAGAACTGCGATTAAGGGTGCCTATAGAAGCCTGAAACCTCCTGCCACCTGTTTGTGCCAGTCCAAAGCGATTCTTCGATCCAGAAGGTCAGAGGTATATCTTTGAAATAACACGGCAGATATACCTTTCTCGATATTCAGTCTTCAATATCATTCACTCCTAAATCTCCTGTTTGAACTGTTGAGGCTGTTGAGTCCCCACCCTAATGTCAGCTATTGGATTTCACTCTATCTTCAGTCGTTAGATATGTTTAACTTTTAAGAAAAGCCTTCGATGAATCGAGCTAGTGAGAAATAATTGGTCTAAATGCCTCGGTATACAGAACGTCTAACGGAGGGTCCTGTTCTAGCTTCCCTGGCGGGGATGAGGAGGTTGGTGAATTTGGCGGCATCGCGAAAACGGTTTATATCTAGGATACAGTTGGCCCTGTGGGGCGAGACTTGGGGCCAGTATATATAAACGGAAGATTGATGGCTGCCTAGCTTCTTGTGTAACCAACGCTAATTCCTAAAAAAGCAAATATACTAATGGTAGCTGCCAACTGTAACACTGGGCCAGAGCTGGGGACACTATGTTGGCTGTTGCTGTGAGAATGTGGTGGTGGTGGTGAATGGTACATATGCAGATGCTAACGCAAATACCAGTAAATCTGCTGCATTGGTTGAGTACCTGGAAATAATTTATGTGATTTATTGAGAATTTGTAGTTATGCGTAGTAACTGTTAGAAGTGGGTGTCCCGCTGGCAGTCTGTTTTGAAGTGAAAGGTGATAATCATGGGATATCATCGAGGGCTGTCGATCGAACCTGGGATTACGATATGTAGGGGAGAACCGTGTGCATAGACTATGGTACAGAGAAGAGAGGAGAAAGACTCGAGACATATTTATACAGGAGACACCAGCCCCGGTTACCGTGAGCTTGTATGAGGTCTGTAACACGGCTCAGATTTTACATATGTAACACCTGGTGTTGAATATCCGGTATAAGCGAGAGTGGCGAATGACAATGGTGACAAACGATGGCACTGGGATGCCCGAAGATATACCCCAAGATTCTCTGTATATATGCCGAGTCTTTCTCCTTCTCTCTGTACCAGAGAATATACGCGCACAGTTCTCCCCTTTATATCGCAATAGGACCTGGAAAGCTCACCTATACCGCGTTAGACTTGTGATTTTCAAACACTCGTAAAAGATATTTCGTGCAGCGAAATAACCTTTGGCTAGGTATAAGGTTCCTAGTGCCAGAATCTAATGAGTTTCGCTGCAGATTCTACAGATACTCTACTCTAATCTTCCAAGAAATGGTACCTTTCAAACAAGATATTTATTCTAAGATAGAAAGTCACACTCTTCTCGCGTATTGCAACATGTTAATGCACTTAGTGGCAGTTCGGGTGTCGGTTCCGCAGCCCTGCAAAGGTTTTCTAAGCTTGTTGCGTAGAGATTCAATCCTCTATATTGGTACGATATGCAAATAGTCAGGGTCACTCACTCCCTTCTTCGCATGTTTGGACAATCGGTACCCTTCTAATCGTTTCCGAAACAAAGTCCGCACGCCGCGCCAGTTTACAAAACCACATTCAACGGACTGGGGCGCCGGGAAGATAGCATATCGGAAGGCTACTCTCTCACCACATCTACATTATGGCCCAAGGACTCGGTTGAGTGAGTATATCGGAGATGGATATCGCTACACTAAAGCAATATTAATTGTACATGTATTAGTTCTGTGTGCAAAAGAGGGCGATTCTGGGCTCGAGATATGATAGGATTCAGAGGGTGGAAGGGGAAAGGGAGGGAAGAAGAGAAGGTTTGCTCGCGGTTCAATAGAGCAGGAATTATCATTCGCTCCATTGATCCATCCGGATAACTATGACTGTCCACGAGGAACCCCAACCACCGATGTGTAGTACGAACGCTGGAGCTGCATGTCTTAAACTCCCAGCCAGCAGCAAGAGCTGAGTTCATCAGTAAATGGTGGGCACATCGCAGTCATTTACACCGAACCAGAGCGAGACAGCAACTTTTTATTTGCCATTCCCCACACACACGCCAACACCAGCCCCCTAAACCCCAAATCCCAAGGAAGAAAACCCTAAAGACAACCCAGTTCCACTCCGGTCCCCATTGCTGGATATGCGTCTAACCATATAGGAAATGCAAAAAAGTACACACATTCATAACCCATAGAGGAATACAGAAAGAAACCCCAGTCCGGAAAAAATATTTTGCTTTTTAAGATTTGTACCCTCGTAATTCGTCCGCTAAGCGTAGCTCATCATGCCTACTCTTAGTTAGTAGTGTTTATATTGGCGCGGGTTGTGGTGGAGGTACATACCATCAATCTGTCCAGTTCCCTTCAAATCGTGTTCAAACTCCTCGGTCACCTCCAGCACCATCAAGAGATGCTTCATCGCCAACAGCTCATCCATAGAACCTGCAAGTGCCTGCGAAGTCCTGACGACATTCTTGATCTACAAGTAGTGGTCAGCACGTCGCTATGTAGTTTGGTGGAAGCATTATACTTGACGGCCGTTAAGATCACGACGAGCAAGCCCATCGAGTTCCTCAGTTGACACAATTTGGCGGAGTGGTTTTTCGATTTGGACAGTGGGGGTGACGTCTTTCTTCTCAACGTCGTGACTCTGAGAAACGGTAACTTCCTCGCGCGCAACCATGTCCAAGAATGTCTTCCAAACAATGCGTCGGGCCTTGCTATCCAAGTCCCTATATCGGAGAGCGATATGGATCCGCGACTGAAAAGCCTAGAACAGTTAGAAGGGACAATATGTGATGTTCTAGAAGGGTTTACTTCATCGAATGTTTCAACGCCTGGGAATATTTGTTAGTTTATAGGCACTACGTTTTAGAAAGGTGATAAAAACGTACGGTTGGTTGTAAGAAACAAAATCCCCTGAAAGTACTCGAGCAGCCTCAGAAAGATGCTGACTAAAGAGTTTCGCATCAAGTCATGAACACTGCGGCGTTCGAGGAAGACGTCTGCCTCGTCCAAGAGAAGGACGGCCCCCCATCCATGGGCTGTAGTGATACATATAATTTAGCATAATAAATCGGAACAAGTAATCTAGCAGTGCTAACTTACCAACATCCAATATTCTAGACAACTGTACTTCAAGGGTTCGCGGGTCCGTGCCCAACTCGCTAGCGCCGATCATATAAAGCGGACGTTGAAGGTATTCGGAGATTCCTGGAAATGCTGTTAAGCGTGGACGGGGGCGAGAACAAGCAGGATACACTCACCCTCAGCCGTCAGTGTCTTGCCCACTCCTGGACGTCCATGCAGAACCGCTACCAAGCCCTGTCCTTTGCCTTTGATTATGTCGTCAATTCCAGGTCGTTTCTTTCCTGACTTGTCGGTATGGCTCTCAACTAGAGCACGAACAATTGTTTTCTGCTTTTCTGGGAGAACCAAGCTATCAAAAGCGGTGGGATTGAACACAATATTTCGAATATGTTCGACGGAAAACTCGAGATATATCTTATCCCCAAGACTGAATCCCAAAACGGTCGGGGAGCATATCAAAAGTTGTTCTTCCGACATCTCCTCAGGCTCCAGCGACGCCACCGCTCTCAGGGGCTTCTTGTCAGCGGAGGTTCCAGTCTGTATCAACTGCATCCGATTACCGGTCATCTTGTACAATCGTTGAGGCCTACTGGAAAGCGCCGACCGGGCCAGGTCGATGGAGATGGGGTTGAGGGGTTTGGCCAAAGTTCCTCCTCCGAAGGAAGGGATGCTATTCTGTCCTCCGTCATCGTCGCCATCGTCATCATCGTTATCGGAGTTTTCATCTCCCATCGCAGCAAACTGCAATCCCATACCAGATTTGACCGGACTCATACTATAACCCGGATTCATTTTTCTGAACGTGAGAGAGTCAACCATTACTCGCGCACGAACATTGACCCGGACCAAACTCTTCTTCTTCTTAAAAAACGCGAGTCCCTCATAGAATTTGTAATGGGTACCTCTAAACGTCCCGAACCTGCGTCCGCGGGCGATGAGCTTCTCCCTAACTTGCTCCTCATCGTGATGGTAAGCCAGCGGGAATGCGGGGAGGCTGTCAATACGAGTACTTCCCGTAAACGCTGGGATTTCGATGACCGCCTTCGCTTCCCCGAAAGTTTTTCCATCGTAGTCGACGTAATGACAATCCAATTGGAACCATTTACCACGCCGCATGTCCTGTTTATGCTGGCCGCAGTCGAGCTTAAGGCAACGAGGCTCATTGGACCCCGCACAGATAGTATAAACCAGGGTGTTTGGGAGAAACAGCGCCCAGAGAAGGTCGTAAGTGATCTCATGGTGTTCGAGCAAGGGGTAGAGGATCTTGGCCACTGGTGCGTAGTCGGTATTGAGATACTCAATGAGTATGGAGAGATGTGTGATTCTATTCTTGTTCTGTGTCTCTTCCGGGTGTGCCCTCTCCTTCTGTAGGAGTTCGTCCAGATCGGGAAGGTAGTTGAAGAGGAGGTTGGGCTCCAGGGTTGGTTTGTCGCTGCGGATGTTGACTGTCTTTACGTCCTTCAACGCTTCTTTGAGCACGGTTGCAAGCTCCTCACTCTTGATGTCGACAAGGGTCTTCTGGTATTCGTTCTTCCAATCTGTGAGGTTTAGTTATTAGTCGCGCAATTATAGGCCGGAGAAGTCCGTGTCGCCGATGCGACATGGATGGCAGACAACGTACCAAAGGTCCTTCGCACTACAAACGTATATTCCTCCCAAACGTCATCTGTTCCGTGCAGCGACTGCGTGGTTTCAGCCAGGTAGTAATCATGAATCGATTTGTTGTATAACTCATCAAGTCGTTTGTATTCCGCCTTGCTGCCGCGCACCCTAGGAGTTGTTTTCGTGCCATTTACTTTCTTGTCACTGTCTGGTTTGCCAACGGGCATGCGTTTTCCGGCATACTGGAGGCCACCAACCCGGCCGCGACGTGATTTATGCGACACCGACCGCCCGGCGTGCATGTCCATGTCGGCGCCCGTCTCGTTCTGTTGAAGTGCATGCAGTACCACCTGTGCGACCAACTCAACAGAACGCCTGGATGGGGGTGGAGACGCAGCACCATTGACATTGCGCGACATCTCTGCAGACATATTGTTGGCCACTGAAGCGGTGCCGTTGGTGCTGGGCATAATGCTGAGGGTAGTTGGTGGCGGCAGGTCGCCATCTGAGCTGCTGCCGCTCGATTCGTCGGCTCCGTCGTCATCGTCCGTAACGTAAAGGACTGACGTTGACATACGCCCTCTCGTTCCTGCGTCATACTGGTCGTTTGCAATGGAAAAATTATCCCGTGCCGCTTGTTCATGCTCGTCGCGGAAATTCGGTGCCATGTCGCTTGGCCTGCTTACGCCCGTTGCATCTGCTAAGTCCTGTTTAAATTGCTGCAGCAATTGCTTTTGCCGTCGCACATAGTGTTCGTAAATTGACCTCGCGGCAACGTTTGCGTCAGAGGGAGAAGCCGCAGGATGATGGGCATCGACCGAGTTTGATGCATTAGTTGCCACGGCATGAGTTGGGGCAGCTGGTGAAGTAGAATTGGTCATCGATATAATGTAGGTAGATTATTGCCAAATCGATTCGATCACAGCGGTTGTCGTCCTGAGGGGGGGAATTGCTGGC
>Ga0307512_10007444_pt1 | contig 10865 bp, 15 predicted proteins | sample 14_EM_MG_FD_200267 | JGI IMG/M metagenome (GOLD analysis project Ga0307512, IMG submission 200267) | Populus trichocarpa ectomycorrhiza microbial communities from riparian zone in the Pacific Northwest, United States - 14_EM | ecosystem: Host-associated > Plants > Roots > Unclassified | place... | reverse complement strand
GTACTTGGGAGTGTCTTGAGAGCTTACTTGAGAGCGTATAGTCAAGCAGGCTGGGAGTGTGTCATCGTGTGCAATTGGGACTGCATTTGAGAGCGTGCTCGGGAGATGCTTGAGAGTGTCTTGAGAGCTAACTTGGGAGCCTACAGTGAAGCACTCTGGGAGCGTGCCATCGAGTGCAATTGGGAGCGTCCTTGAGAGCATGCTTGGGAGTGTACTTGAGAATGTTCTCGGAGGTGTACTTAGGAGCGTCTTTGTTGTGACGAACCTGTCGAGACGATTGATTGATTGAGTCTAAGTCTAAGATGACACGTAGCCTATATAGCAGCTGCCAGCCCTAACCCACAGCCACGTGATGACGTACTCTACAAAGACTCGGTCTCACACTCCTCCAGGGCGTTATCACGTCCGTAAAACACTAAGCCATAGAAAAAAACAGACAGAAAACAAACAGAAGACAGAAGACAGAAGCAAAAGCCATACCATGCCATGCCCTGAGCTCCTCCCAAACGACCATTCTCCCGCTTATGCCATTGGAGGCGTTAATCATGGGCCTATTCCTACGTCGGGAAAAGCTTTGGCGTTACCGTAACCTAGATTTTTATGGCCGTTAGCGTGGTACTACGATACGTTACTGATATTACCGCCGTGCCACGGCACATTACGGGTTTATTACTGTGAGTTACGGGATTTTACGGTACGTTCACTTACATTTTTGCTGTTTTCAAGATATGCAAATGATTTTTAATACAGATTCGGATACCGACAAGTTGGTGTTCACATACAAACAATGATAAGGCACATTCGCGTGTTATATTAGAGCAATCAGGTCATTAATCAAGATATATGCTACTTTTTGGTGTAGAATCTCATTTAGCAAAATATATATAGAAAGCTTGAGTACTCTTCCACCACTCCCTTCAGTTACTCTCACCACTCTGGCAAAGCAATCTTGAACTAACGAGGTTAAACGTTATTATTTGAATTGGGAAGCAGTTTGGAGTGAAGTAAGCAGACACTCGAGATGTATTTATCAACTAATGGCAATGTGCATGTACTGAGGATAGTGTGGTGTCACTAGTATATCAACAGTAAGTGACCATCCTGAGATGATCGATATCTTTCTCATGAGATTGGTACTGCAATACTACTGGGTATTCATCACCACTCTACTGGTGTAAGTGCGTCTCTAATATAATCCGGCAATCCTGATCTAATTAATGTGGCTCTAACAAGGGTGGCTCTAACATAGTCTTTAATGATGCCGGCTATGAAGGTACACTCTGATATAGTCTCTGACAATTCCAGCTTTGCTATTGTGGATCTAACAAGTGTGGCTCTGACAAGTGTGGGAGTGACATGGTCTCTGACAATCTCAGCTGTGATTATCATGGCTCTGACAAGCTCTGAAATGATCTGACAGTCCCAGCCGTGATACCTGTAACTGACACATGCGACTCTGACATGGACTCTGGCTCTGACAAGGTGCAAAAGGTGGCACTGACAAGTACTGGCTCTGGATACCACGCATCCCTGTTGAGATCAACATATCCAGGCCATCTAGTTAATCATGTTATATGATTCGAATGGTACATACTGGGTGAATAACTATTGGGTATGTTTACAGCTCAGAACAAGTTGCACAGGTGTAAGTAATGCAGAAACATCTACAATACATTGTACTCTTTGCAGCACATCTCAATACATTATCATTCCATGGGTTCTGTTTGGCATTGCAGACTGTAGATACTCTAAATCTTCAACTAGCAGTAAGTCATGATGTACCATCTGTCAAATTACACTCCCATTAGCGTTGGCTTCCCCTGTATAGATTCTATCGCTAAAACAAAAAGCATACAGGAATTTAGCTGGGCAATATCCTTGGTGATGTACCCAACTGTTGTTTTGTGTTGTTCAATCTCCTCTTATGAAAATATGGTCAAATTGATTGCCTTGTCTGCGCCACTTCTCCACACACCTTGCCTTTTGAAATTCAACTACATCTGGATGATTGTACAGCTGTATAGTGACTGTGACACCATTTGCGTGGTGTATCTTTTGATGAAGCAGCAACGATATATGGAATCCAAAGGTCTGTAGGTCCAGACAACGGCATGGGTCTACTTGAATTGTCAAAAAATAGGATGTCAGAGAATCAATATACTGCGACACACTAATATCCTCTGGAAATGTCAGTGTGGGAATTGTGCTGCATTTGCTGATAAATCTATTTATGCAAGGTATCAAACTAGGTGATGATTTGTCAGATGCCAGAGAATTACACACAAGACTCTTTCTGCCTACATCTTCCTTCCATGAGAGGGGATCTGATTTAATGATGTGCAGTAGAATACTGACTCTTGACATGATATCAAATAGGCGCGTTTCCCATCATAACATCTGCAGAATATAGTAATCCTTGGTGGGAGAACAGTTGACATCATTGAGTAAGATGTTATGTCCAGCTTCATATATTTCGGTGTCACTGTTATCCCCAGAACGATCTCCCTAATACATTCGATATAGTGGAGATGGTAAAGAATTTTGGGTTCCGGGCTCATGCTGTGGCTCTGGCAGTATGGTAGGAAGAGGTGGATGTTGCTGTTGATGCCATTAAGTGCATCCTGTACATATTTGGGTGTAGTTGTGGTGTGGGAGTGGTAACTGGTGATGAATATGAAGTCGGTGACAGATTTGTTGAACTCAAAGTGGTTGGGATGCTCTTTAATAATAGAGGCAAGCACTGGAAGCCAAACCTTGAATATGTCCTTGTACTCAGTACCATTCCATTGTTTCACTTGGGTAAGTTTGTCTCCAAAACTTGCTTATGTCAGAGAAGTGAGAAATTAAGGAGAATTGTATATCTATTCAGTCCAAACCCTTTTACTGGCCATAAATATCTTCCAGAAACCCAACGATCAATTCACCAGAGTGATCGTTAAACAAGCCCTTCGGTAACTGGTGCAACTGGTTGATACTCATGCAACTATATAAATTATACCCTCCATAGGCATCGGGGAAATTTCAACAGTCAGCAAAGTTCTGCAGCCTCACCTCCTCAGCAGCCGCTGTTGTCAAATGAATATACCATTGGTGATGGCAGCGCCTGGGCATGCGGGTGAAGCTGGTCATGTCATCCTGGCAAATCTCGCATCGAGGGCACCAATGATTCTTCACTCTAGTTATGGTGAACCTCTCTGGGTAGTGTGCAAGGAATGATGCAATTCAGGGAAATGCATGATGAGTGCGACCTTCTGCACCCCAAACTGCTATTCTGCACTTTGCCAGCTGCTCTGGAGTGCACAATATTGTTGCAATAGATCCATAATAGGTAAACTTAATAGTGTAGGCTTTTGGTCCGTTTTGACATTTCAGTAAAAGTCTGATTACTATTACTCCATTCTACTTAACCAAGGGTCTCTTCACCTTAGAGAGGTTCCCGATAGTGTAATAAACTAGACAATCTTATCTTCACTGCTTAGCGTAGACAGTATAGGTTTGTTGTTGTCAAGTATAATGGGGACAACTGTTGATCCATCTGGCAAAGATTCCTAGGATGTGTTAGCAATGAGTAGTGAGGTTCTAATATCCAGAGAACTACAGTCAACACTGGGGCTGACACACTTGACATGCTACCCGCTCTGACATAATGTAAATCTGACATGCAATCTCTGATAATCTGAGTCTGATGCTCTCTGACACACTGTCTGACATGCTTTCTGACATGCTCTCTGACATGCTCTCTGACATGCTCTCTGGCAGGCTCTCACACACGCTCTCTGACAGGCTCTCTGAGACCCTCTCTGACACACTCTCCGACATGCTTTCTGACACACTCTCTGACATGCTCTCTGATATGCTCTCCAACAGGCTCTCTGACACACTCTCTGACACACTCTCTGACACGCTCTTTGACATGCTCTCTGACTCACTCTCTCTGACAATGTGACCAGAATGCACTCTGAAATGTTCATTCTGACATGCTCTCTCAGACACGTTCTCCCAGACATGCTCTCACTGACATGTTTTCTCTGACCCGCTCTTTCTGATATGTTGTCTCTGACACCCTCTCTCTGGAAACAATCTCTGACAATACAAGGAAACTTGCCTGCATTTTCCACCACCAATCTGTGGTCCACATCACAGTGTATATACACCTGCCATGGGAATTTATTTGTCTGACCAGTGCATGCATAAGATGGTCCTTGACTGGCGGATGTCCTAGGATATAATGTACCACTGCATTGGGGTTCTGATAAGAGAACCGAGTACCTTTTCCTTCAATATTAATTGTACTCTCCTGCCTTTGGCATCAGAGTCTGACTATTTTTTCTATGCTTGCGATGAATTGATAGAGCCGATAAGGGTTTTTGGCATTGGTGTCGGGCACAATAAGTCTGCGTTTCAGGATGGTATTGAGATTTATTTTCCTGAGTTTGGTATCGACAATAGAAGGACAAAGTTGGCATTGTTCGGGTGTAGTGAATGGAGCAAGCCGGTCCTCATCATCATCCTCAAAAGAATGAACTCATACTGTGTCATGGATTGGGGCTCCTGCATTGGGGAATATCACTGTGTCAGGTCGCTGGCTTTGTGTATCATCATCAAATTAAGAAATATTGTTTGCTACTTCATACTTAGCCCATCTGACATGCGATGATTGCTGCATTTTGGGTGAAGACTGGTATGAGTCGAACGGTGGTTACTAGTGAGACCAATTTGTCGGTAAAAGATATAGCCACATGAAGTGCCAACGAAGGACTGCTGTATTGAAGGTGAATGGTTGCGATTGAGTGACACTGCCCCTGGAAATGATTGTAGAGAGGCTTCCATCACATGTCCCAATGTGGCGTAATAAGCCCACCCTAAATGGACTTGGACTATAGCCTAGCCTTGTATTGTTTGTTGTACCACACACTATCTTAAGCCCCCCTTGTTTCACAGCGTGGGAAGTTCTGCTTCTAAATACCAGTTTTGGCTTCCCGAAAGAGCACAGTGTAAGCTGATGTTTCAGCCAAAACTGATCAGCAAGTCTAGACCACACAACCCCTCACGTTCCGAACCTAGTTGTTTTGAGCCTTCAAAACAGCACTGACATTTTTGCATCTTACATATTTGACTTGTCTCAAGTAATTAGCATTTTGCTTCTGCAGACCCTCCTCATGTCCATCTATAGTGCACTCTCAACGGGATTGACTTGCATATTTGCATGACCATGACAATGCGTATTGGATTGGTCATCTGTTCGAGCATAGGTCAGTGCATATCTAGAAGTACTAGATGGTATATAACACCTGGAATCCCAACCTATTCACTCAGATCGATCAACATTAACTTAACCACTGTCGTATGTGCTCAGCCATCTTGTTATCCACTCAGCGACCCTCATATCTGTCAAACAACCATCATTATGGCCCCACCACAGGTCCCACTGATATGGCCCACCAGATTTTCAATCTAGACGAAAGAACTCTGTGCCTCCATGCTGAAGATGACAACACACAACATAGATGCTATGAGTACCCCATCCGTATTGACTGAAGGCTTCGCTGCAATCCAGCAACGGAAAACTCAACCTGACAAATCCACTATCCATTCAAACCCCAATATCAAATAGCACATGCAGGTGCAAGGCACAGCAACCACGAATGAACAGGTTAGTCAATCCCACCGTGATACTAAATCTCTGTCGTTTAGTCTCTGATATTGAGTCACTGACATTGAGTAGCTGTCATTGAGTTGCTGACATTGAGTCACTGACATTGAGTCTCTGATATCTACTGACATCAACGTAGTGTTAACAATGGGTCTTGGCAACATGCCAGCGGTCTGGGTTTCAACCGTAAAAACGGGTCAGTACCGTTTCAGACCTGTCCAAAAACCCATCCCGCTGCTTCTTGGCAGGCCAAACCCGGACGCATACCCATCAACCTGCAGGATTAGCCAGATTTGGCTTGAGCCCTAGGTTCCAATCACCGGTTTTGCCTTTTGGGTTACACTATGTGTCGTCACATTCACATATGCTACTGCTAATCACACAGTAGTGATTTTGGTATGTTGCCGGCTTTTTTGGATGTATGGGCATCCTTAATGATCAAATCAATCAGAGACACGCTCCCTACACTATCATGAAAATAAGCATCAATTGAGTGTCAAAAATTGTTGGTCGTGTATCCCGGGTAATCTGGGGGGAGATACGTTGCAGACAGCCATATATGATGTGTTGGCCGCTTGTATAGGTAAAAGAAAAAGCGAAACGCTCCTTGCCCCATCTTGAAAATAAGCGTCAATGATTGTTGGCCTTGCATCATGGGCAATCACACCGCGATGTGGCTGTGATTGTTTATATACATCGTTTTTACTGTTTTTGTACACTAAACTGCTCCTGAACACTTAGTGGTAGCTTTCTAAATGAAATATTTTGTTACTGTCCCGGAAGCTGTCACGCAAATATCCCATGCTCATCTCCCTATATTGGCTCCCAACTACATGTTTATTGATGTTTAGGATCAAGCGCCATTCATATTACTGAAGATTCAAGACCAAGAATCGTTGACTCTCGGTTGACGCTCATTTTCAACATCTGGCAGGGAGGGTATTGCGATCTCTTTTGCCTATAAAGCGGGCCAAAAATTCGTTTATGACGGCATGCAACCTATCACCCGTCACATTGCCCAGGATGCAAGACCAAAAATTATCAACGCTCCTTTGACACTCATTTTCAAGATGGTGCAGGGAGGGTATGGCTATCTCTTTTGCCTAAAAAGGCGGCCAAAAATTCCTTTATAACTGTATCCAACATATCACCCATCAGAGTACCCAAGATGCAAGACCAAAAATCATTGACACTCCTTTGACGCTCATTTTTCAGGTTGGGATAGGGAGCGTGGCACTATAATGATTGACTACAAAGGTGGCCAATACTTCGATTATGTATAACCAAAACCAAATAAATGTTTAATTACCACACTCACATGACCTAAAATTGTCAATGCTCCGTTGACACTCATGTTGCCTTGGGCATATCCGCAATATGCAATCAGTTGATTTGGCATAGTATATCATTCACAGTGTTTTGACAGCGTTTCTATCATTGTCGTTGATTTTCTCCTTGATCACTACACTGTTCTTTAATAATACATATAAATATATCCTTCAGAATATACTTTACAGTGTCCGCTAATTGTAGATAATAAGACACTCAAAAATTAGGTTCCTTTCTGTCAATGCTCGTCCTCACTTGCAGGTTCGCTCAATAGGCTGCTCTTGTCTGTAAAATACATGTTAGCTGCATTACCTCACAGCAGATAGTGTACTAACCAGTGGATGTTCCTTCATCAGTCAGCATATCTGGATAATAATCCTTATCGTGCTGGCTATCCTGGGCATATGCATCAAGATTGAACAATTGAGTGTTGGGAAGTGGAGTGTGTGAATACACATATACGGGAGCGAAATTGTCGATTTGGGAAATGTGAGCTCCCTCAGTATCACCGGGTGGCACAGGCGGCGTTCTCGGCAGAGATGGCATTGGGTCTGGTGTCGGCTGTCTGTGTTGGTTGGGCGGAGGTGCACCTATTCCATTGCGCCTCCACCCTGTCTCCGGTTTCTTTGTGGTGCCATTTTGGCAAGCAAGGCATACGTTTGTTTGGTTTTGACGAACCATAGCCGGGTGTCTTTCTATCGCAGCAATCACCTTGTTATGCCTGGGGAACTCAACTCCCTGATTCATGTCATCTCGGATTTCGGCGCGAGGATTCTTGATCAGGTATTGTGTTTCCTCTATTGCGCCACGTAAAAACCTTCCTTAGGCCATTTTGGCCATATTGAAGGTCAGGTGCGTGTCGGACTGTTCCAGCTGGACCTGACCTCCTTGCCTTGCCATAGTAGCAGACATGTTGAAAACCTACCAGAAATTAGTTGCTGCCTCTAACAATGAGATTCGGCTATTACCTCAACCATACTTGCTCCTGTAGCCTCCACGAAGGTGATGAAAGTCTGTTTGATCCACTATCAGGGATGATTATCATGAAATTCGTCCGTGAAAATCCCATAGCTGACACCATCATGATGTGCGCTATCGCAGACCGTGTGGACATCTGCCTTGGTCGATCATAGAGGTTTCCCTCCATAGGCAGCGTTGAATTGGTCACGTAGCTCTCTACATATGCCCACAGTATGTTATATGGGTAGTTGATGGCTGTTTACCACGATATGGATCGATTCACATCCAGTTAAATGCTGCTTTTTATTCTTGCTGCTTCCGGTTTTATGGATGATTTTTCAATGTGCATCCTGCGTTGGAGTTATATTGGCTGCACTAGCAGCTTTGCAGTGGACTAACTTGTGTCAGCATTGTTGATGTGTGCCAGCGAGTTCCACAGTGGCTGAAGCGCCCATCAAATGGCTCGATTTGGATCCGCTCTCACTGTGCTGAGGTGTTTCTGTAGCCATGATTCGCTGTTGTGGAATCGAAGAGGAAGATGATAATGAAATGAAGAGGGAAGTCCTGAGGATTGAAAAGTTAGCTCCCAGTCAATATGGAATAAGTAACAGCCAACTTGCACATTCTACTCTTGATCAATCCTGCTGTGTATGGCTTCAGGTTGCAGGGGTTTCACACCGTCCCACAAGTTGCAGTGAATTGGTCCGATGTTGTTTGTATATCAACAATGATAGGTAGTGGCTTTCAACAGCTGAAATCTCTTGATTGTCAGTAATGAACACGTAATTCTTCGAGGGAATGAACGTCTGGTGATGTGTGTCTCAAGAAATCCCAGCAATCTGGCTTGAAACTGAGGCTAAACATCATGTCATGTTGTATGGTTAGAATTACCATTCCAATTGTAGTAGTGGTCAAAACGCAGACTTTGCATTGTTCAAGTCGATCAAACGTAACAACCTTGACATACAAGATGCAGCTTGCCTCCACATCATCCATATCTTCCAACATCCAACATCTCACCCTACTACATAGTCAACACACACCACCATAGAGAATGCTCCAAGAAAGAGCATTTTGCGGCTTCCGGCAGGGTAATATGGCAAATCGACAAAGAGTGCCCCACAACGACGCCATCCAGCAAATTGCGGCGAGAGTGGCTTGGGAGCAGCAAGGGTCCGAGACATTGGGGCGTTGCGCACCTTGCGATCCGAGAAGAAGTTTGGGGCGAAGACATAAAGAGAAATCCAATATCTAAGCAACAAAGAGAAAGAGAAACAGATCGAGGATTATGTTGAGAGAGAAACCGCTATCGCAGGAAACCAAGTTGAAGATGCAGAGACAGTGATTGTGCTGGAGCAGGAAGAAATGAGAAATTGTGAAAATGTGGGATTGACAAGTAGAGAACCCCACAAAACAGTTGAGGAGATGATGATTGCTATCGGAGACAGTCTGAGCAATCTTGCAAGTTCTGAGAACGAGGACAATGGGGATGATCAGGATGATGAAGATCCTAAGGAGGCCATGCCGAGCGAAGATGACGAACCCGGCTGAGTGGTGGGCACAGTATCCAAAACGGTTCAACAGTGCATAGACAGATATTCTTAGATGCAGATGACGCTTGACAATTTCACACAGCCCAGACGGGGGGACACGGCCGATTACTTCTGGGAATGAGAACAGCAGTAAGGAACACCCGAATCGAATGTTCCGGCAGTCGTCAATTTGTCAACGGACAAAGTAGTAGCCACGCTCGCTCCATGAACATTTGGAGAGCTAATGGAGTCTCTTGATATCGTCCCCGGAACATCGCAAATGCAGCAAGGCACTTCTCGACCAGGAAGTAGTCATATGAGGTTAGGTTCAGGAAAGCCAAATACCAAGAAATGAATATTGTCTTGTTCGCCCAACACGAAGCTGGATTTGTCAACAAGTAAGAATATGAAGCCTGTTGAACCTGTAACCTTTTGCCGCTACATATTGCTTCCCAAGCAAATCATCAAATAGAAATCGGACTCAGATGAAGACATGGTGATGGATCGAGCGGCACCGGGGGAATAGATATTAAAATTTCTATTATTGACATCATATCTAGTAGAAAAGTTATTCCTGTACCAATTTTGCTACATGTCGGCTTTTTCTGGTTTTCAGGGACCAAATTGTGAGACACGATATTTTGTCTGTCCATGTGCAAGGGTCATATGTGCCTGGCAAACATACTAGACTTCAAATCAGGCTGTAAGACTACCAATGAACTCGATATCGTCTGGCCTATTAGTGTTAAGTGAGAAAGCAAAAACTAAATATATGACAACATTTACTAACAAAATTTAAGTGAGTGATGTCATACGAGTTATAGAAGGAGCGGTCAGTGCCCAATACGAATCTTTCTGAAAGACGACCGTCATGCTGTATTCATCGATGTATCCAACTGCATATCTCTCCACACAGACCTGATTCACATGGTGGAGATTTTCAAAACTGCTTATGGTAGGTCAAGGAATTCGAGGAGGTGGAGCTAGATAAGAAAAGGTGAGGAAGTCAGGCTATATTAATCAAAAACTTGTGGAAAGATGTGCATGGCTGAAATTACTGGCCAAAAGAGCGGGAATGTGATTGGTCCACATCATCCATCACTGAGATAACGTGAATAGTGGTTGATCGGAATTTTACAAGGCACAAAGCTTCTTGATGCAAATGATACTACAGAGCAACACTATATTAGCTGTCAATGATGACAATCCGTTGTGTAGCATTTGATTACTGAGAGCCCAATAACTGTTTGGATGTGTCTAATGTGGGCATTGTAACGGGCGGGGTCGGGCGCAGGTGATATGGATGTTGCGGAACTGAGCTCGAAGTGCGTATCGAGAGAACAAGAATCAGAATATCTTTCAAAGTCGTACTGCTGCTTGCTATACAAGAG
>Ga0307512_10007441_pt1 | contig 10867 bp, 9 predicted proteins | sample 14_EM_MG_FD_200267 | JGI IMG/M metagenome (GOLD analysis project Ga0307512, IMG submission 200267) | Populus trichocarpa ectomycorrhiza microbial communities from riparian zone in the Pacific Northwest, United States - 14_EM | ecosystem: Host-associated > Plants > Roots > Unclassified | place... | reverse complement strand
ACCCAGTCGATGGATGAACTGCGCCGCCTGCTGCATCTGCTGCGCTCCAACGATGAGCGAGCCGAAGCCGGGCCGCAACCCGACTTCGACAGCGTCGACCTCCTCGTCGGGCAGGTCCGCGCCGCCGGCCTGGATGTCACGGTGGAGATCGAGGGCGAGCCCGGCCAGCTCGATCCGAGTGTCGGAATCACCGCCTACCGGGTGGTCGAGGAGGCACTGATCAACACCCGCAAGCACGCCGGCCCCGCTGCCCACGCGACGGTGAAGATCGTCTGGGAGGACGAGTTTCTGTGCCTGACGGTGGAAGACCACCATCCTTCCCGTACTGCCAGAACCTCCTGCGACCCGGCCGCGCCGTCCACCGGGCACGGCCTGCTGGGCCTGCACGAACGCGTAGCCACGGTCGACGGTGAACTGCGGGCCGAACCGACCCGCGACGGCTTCCTCGTACTGGCAGTCCTGCCGGTCGCGCGGCAGTCCCACAAACCTGCCGGATCCGTCCCACTGATCATCGCCTAAGGGCCCTCAGGCAAAGAGCCAGCCGTACAGTTTCTCGACGTGCAGGCGCAGCACTAGCCTGCCGTCGGCGACCATCGCGCGACGGTAGTCATCCCAGTCGGGGTGTTCCTTGCCGCCAACCAGCCGATACACCTCGATCAGCTCCTCGACCGTGGCATCGTGCGCGTCGGCGGAGACGGGCGAAAGCTCGACGGTGCCCTCCGCCACGGCGTATCCGGCGCCGTCGGGGGCGGTCACCTTCATGCTGGCCCGCGGGTCGCGCCGCAGGTTGTGCACCTTGGCGAGGCTGGTGCGGGTGGAGGCCCGCAGCACTCGCGCGGCCGGGTCGGCGGTGTAGCTGACATCGGACAGCTGCGGCCGCCCGTCCCGCTTGATCGTCGCGAGCGTGCCCAGATTCGCGGCCACCACGACATCCCACAGTTGATCAGACATGAGTCCAGCCTAGGCCGGGAGACCATGCCGTAGGTCTATGCGTCCTGAGCGCGCTGAAGATATGTCCGCCGATACCGGTCCAGAATCGGGTCGATGTCGCGGGTCGCGGCGGCCTCGAGGGCATCGAAGATCTGGCGGTAGAGCCGGATATCGGCCGCACCCTGCGAGATCACGGTGGTATTAAACAGATCGATGATCAGATGCCGATCGTCCAGCAGGGTAAAGCCGTGAACCGGTGGATACGGCCAGCGGGCCCCGTCGGTGATCAGGCTCAACGCGACGTTTTCCTGGCGAGCGACGTCGCGCAGCCGCGACAGCTGCCCGGGCATCTCTTCGGCGTCGACAAGCATGTTCTGCAACAACGTTTCCGGCATGACGAAGTGAAACTGCTTGCCGCGGTCTCCGAGGATCTCCTGACGCCGCATCCGCGCGGAGACGGCCACCGCCATTCCGCTCTGCCCGTTCGTCTCGAAGGTGCCCTGCGCTTGCGAGAGAGTGCTGAAAACGGCACGGGCGTACTCGCTGGTCTGCAGGAGCCCGTTGATAACCGCCGGCTGGAACGATCGCAAGGTGGCCGTGGCGGCCTCCAACTCGGCGATCTCCCGTTGCCACCACGCCGGGTCTTTGCGGCCGGCGTCGGTCATCGCATCGCGGGGATGCCGGACGAGGGCCAGTAGCCGGGCAACTTCGCCGGCGGAGGCGCCCAGCTTCTCCGCGATGCGGCGAACGTCGCCGATTGACGGAATCACGGCACCCGTCTCGATCTTGGAAATCTTGGCCTGGCTCATGCTCAACCGTCGGCCGAGCTGATGGCCCGTCATGCCGGCTTGCCTGCGCAGCCGAGCCAACTCGACACCGACGGGCTGATCAGGCGCGGGCGACGGCGAACCTGGCAGAGTGGCCACGCTCGTCGCCTCCTAAAACCCGGTAGCCTCGGCTGCAGCCCTGCACAGCCACATCGCCATCGTCCGTGCGATAGACGGGAGGGCGGGCACGCGCTCCGCGCGGTGCGGCGGTGGCCCTCAAGGTAACGGAGCGGACGAGCGTTCCAGGTGCAGCCAAGGAATTGTTCTTCACCGGAAAGTCGTGCCGTATCATGTCTTATCGGAAAAGTCGTCAAATCATGGGCATGTGGCAGTCGGCGGCGTCGTTTTTCAAGCGGGCTGGGACGTAGCTGAAAATATTCCACGGCTGGCGTCGTCCGCTGTGATGTTCGCTGTGAATCTTACGGATCGCTTAAGGAATTCGGAATATGACATAATATTCCTGGTCTTACGTGCCTGAATGTCTCCGCCGAAATGGATGCCCAACAATTAGGCATCTCGTCGGGACAGCTGGGAAATCGCCATCAAGGTGGTGGTATCTCATTCGGAGGTGGATCAATGCAGGCGCTTGTGATCGTTGGTTGTGTTGTGGCGTTCGTGTTGGTGGTGGTTCTTGTGGAGTTGGCTGCGGCAGTGTTGCCGCTGGTGGTTGTGGTGTCCTTCGTTCCGCCCGAGCAGCGCCCGGAACTGGCCCGGTTGCTGGCTGCGGTGGACAGCACGCCGAAGTTGCGCCTCTGGCCCGCGTTGCGGCTTGCCGTTCTGGCCCGTCGGCGGGAGCGGGGCGTGCCCAGCCTGACCCGTTGACCGTCGCGGGAGCCGGAAAACAATCAGTTGTGCTTGATTTTTTGTGGGGCGAGCTGTGACACTGGCTCGCATCATGACCGCATCGACTCCGCGACCGCTGGCGGTTCGCCCCGACGTCATCCGGGTCGGCAACTGCTCCGGCTTCTACGGCGACCGGTTCTCGGCGATGCGCGAGATGCTCGACGGCGGCGGCCTCGACGTGCTCACCGGGGACTATCTCGCCGAGTTGACCATGCTGATCCTCGGCCGGGACCGGCACAAAGACCCAAGCCTCGGGTACGCCAAGACGTTCCTGCGGCAGCTCGAGGAGTGCCTGGCCACCGCGGTGGAGCGGGGCGTCCGGATCGTGGTCAACGCGGGTGGCGTCAACCCGGCCGGCCTGACCGTGAGGCTTCGGGAACTGGCCGGCAAGCTCGGCGTCGCCGCGCAGTTCGCGTACGTCGAAGGCGACGATCTGACCGGGCGGGCCGCCGAGCTGGGTCTCGGCGCGCCCCTGACCGCCAACGCCTACCTGGGCGCCTGGGGGATCGCTCGGTGCCTGCGCGCCGGGGCCGATGTGGTGGTCACCGGCCGGGTCACCGACGCGTCGCTGGCCGTCGGCCCGGCCGCCGCCCATTTCGGCTGGGGACGCCGCGACTACGACCGGCTCGCCGGTGCCGTCGTCGCCGGGCACGTCATCGAGTGCGGGGCCCAGGCGACCGGCGGCAACTACTCGTTCTTCACCGAGATCGCGGAGCTGACCCGGCCGGGCTTCCCGATCGCCGAGATCCACCGGGACGGGTCGAGCGTCATCACCAAGCATGCCGGCACGGGCGGCGCGGTCACGGTCGACACCGTCACCGCGCAACTTGTCTACGAGATCGGCGGCGCCCGCTACGCCGGGCCGGACGTGACCACCCGCCTCGACACGATCGACCTGGCGGCGGACGGGCCGGACCGGGTGCGGATCAGCGGGGTGATCGGCGAGGCCCCACCGCCCACGCTGAAGGTGTCGCTGAACGCGATCGGCGGCTTCCGCAACGAGATGGCGTTCATCCTCACCGGGCTCGACATCGAGGCAAAGGCCGCTCTGGTACGGACGCAGTTCGCGGCCGGCCTGACCACCAAGCCCGCCGAGCTGGTCTGGACGCTGGCCCGACTGGACCGGCCCGACGCCGAAACCGAGGAGCAGGCCAGCGCGATCCTGCGGTGCGTGGCGCGCGACCGGGACCCGGAGGTCGTCGGGCGGGCCTTCGCCAACGTCGCCGTGGAACTGGCCCTGGCTAGCTATCCGGGCTTCGCGCTGACCTCGGCGCCCGGCCCCGGCTCGGTGTACGGCGTCTTCACCGCCGGCGCCGTCGCTGCCGCCGAGGTGCCGCACGTCGCGGTGCTGCCGGACGGCACTCGGGTAGAGATCCCGCCAAGCGACGAGACACGCGAGCTCGCGGAGGTCGCCGATCCGGAGTCACCGACAGCCCCGCAGCAGCGCGGGGTTTCCGAGCACCCCGTTGGACCGGGCGCCGGCGGACCAGGGTCATCCAGCGGACCGGACGCGGGTAGTAGCGCTCGCGGGTTCTCCATGCCATCCAGCGGACCAGGCCCGGGCGGTAGCGCTCGCGGGTTCTCCGTGCCATCCAGCGGACCAGGCCCGGGCGGTAGCGCTCGCGGGTTCTCCTTGCCGTCCGGAGGACCAGGCATCGGTGGCAGCACAGTGCCGACGCGCAACGTTCCGCTTGGCTTGATTGCGGCCGCACGCAGCGGCGACAAGGGCGGCGACGCGAACGTCGGCGTCTGGGTGCGTACGGATGCGCAGTGGGTTTGGTTGGTTGGTGTGTTGACCGTCGAGCGGTTGCGGCTGTTGTTGCCCGAGGCCGCCGACTTGCCGATCACCAGGACCGTGCTGCCGAAACTGCGCGCCGTGAACTTCGTCGTGCGGGGCATCCTCGGCCGGGGCGCCGGCTACCAGGCCCGGTTCGATCCGCAGGCGAAGGGGCTGGGCGAATGGCTGCGTTCCCGGCGGCTCGACATTCCCGAGGAGTTGCTGACCCGATGAGCGCCACAGCCGAGGTGAGCCGCGCATGACGATCCTGAAGTCCACTCTCGACACCGCGTCCGAGGCTTTCCGGGCGGCGGCGGAGGCGATGACCGCGAAGCTCGCCGAGCTGGAGGCCGAGCACGCCAAGGCGATCGGCGGCGGCGGGCCGGCGAAACTCCAGCGGCATCGAGACCGGGGCAAGCTCACCGCGCGCGGCCGGATCGAGCTGCTGGTGGACCCGGATTCCCCGTTCCTCGAGCTGTCCCCGCTGGCCGCCTGGGGCAGCGAGTTTCCGGTCGGCGCCTCGGTTGTCGCGGGGATCGGCGTCGTCGAGGGCGTGGAATGCATGATCGTCGCCAACGATCCGACCGTGCGGGGCGGCACCAGCAACCCCTGGTCGATGCGCAAGACGTTCCGGGCCAACGACATCGCCCGGCAGAACCGACTGCCGATGATCTCGCTGGTCGAGTCCGGCGGCGCCGACCTGCCCACCCAGAAGGAAGTGTTCATTCCGGGCGGCCGGATGTTCCGCGACCTCACCCAGGCCTCGGCCGCCGGCATCCCGACGATCGCGCTGGTGTTCGGCAATTCCACCGCTGGCGGCGCCTACGTCCCGGGCATGTCCGACCACACGGTGATGATCAAGGAGCGTTCGAAGGTGTTCCTCGGCGGGCCGCCGCTGGTGAAGATGGCGACCGGCGAGGAGTCCGACGACGAGTCGCTCGGCGGCGCGGAGATGCACGCCCGCACCTCCGGGCTGGCCGACTATTTCGCGGTCGACGAACAGGACGCGATCCGGCTCGGGCGCGCGATCGTCAAGCGCCTGAGCTGGCGCAAGCGCGGCCCGGCGCCGTACCCGGAAGTGCTCGAGCCTTTGCATGACCCGGCGGATCTGCTCGGCGTCGTGCCCCCGGATCTGAAGGTTCCGTTCGATCCCCGGGAGGTGATCGCCCGGATCGTCGACGGCTCGGATTTCGACGAGTTCAAGCCGCTGTACGGCACGAGCCTGGTCACCGGATGGGCGCGGCTGCACGGCTACCCGGTGGGCATCCTGGCCAACGCCCACGGCGTGCTCTTCTCCCCGGAGGCGCAGAAGGCCGCGCAGTTCATCCAGCTGGCCAACCGGTCGGACACCCCGCTGCTGTTCCTGCACAACACCACCGGCTACATGGTCGGCAAGGAGTATGAGCAGGGCGGCATCATCAAACACGGGGCCATGATGATCAACGCGGTGGCCAACTCGACGGTGCCGCACATCTCGGTGCTGATGGGCGCCTCCTACGGCGCCGGCCACTACGGCATGTGCGGGCGCGCCTATGACCCGCGGTTCCTGTTCTCCTGGCCCAGCGCGAAGTCCGCGGTGATGGGCCCGGCCCAGCTGGCCGGCGTGATCTCGATCGTCAACCGGGCCGCGGCGCAGGCGCGGGGCGTGCCGTTTGACGCCGAGGCGGACGCCGGGATGCGCGCGCTGGTCGAGGGACAGATCGAGGCGGAGTCGCTGCCGATGTTTCTCTCCGGCCGGCTCTACGACGACGGGGTGATCGACCCCCGGGACACCCGCACGGTGCTGGGCGCGTGCCTGTCGGCCGTGCACAACGCGCCGGTACAGGGCACCGCGAACTTCGGCGTCTTTCGAATGTGAGGAGTCCCATGCTGACCTGCGTGCTCGTCGCCAACCGGGGCGAGATCGCCCGCCGCGTGTTCGCCACCTGCCGGCGCATGGGCCTGTCCACGGTCGCCGTCTTCGCCGACCCGGACGCGACCGCCCCGCACGTCGCCGAGGCCGACGCGGCGATCCGCCTGCCGGGCGCCCGGGTGTCCGACACCTACCTGCGCGCCGACCTGCTGATCGAGGCCGCCCGGAGCGCGGGCGCCGACGCGATCCACCCCGGCTACGGCTTCCTGTCCGAGAACGCCGGATTCGCCGCGGCGGTGCTCGACGCGGGGCTCACCTGGATCGGGCCGCCCGTGCCGGCGATCGAGCTGATGGGCTCGAAGGTGGAGGCCAAAAAACTGATGGGCGACGCCGGCGTACCGGTGTTGGCCGAGCTGGATCCGGCCGCGGTGACCGAGTCGGATCTCCCGGTGCTGATCAAGGCTTCGGCCGGCGGGGGCGGGCGCGGCATGCGGGTGGTCCGCACGCTTGCCGAGTTGCCCGCCGAGCTGGCCGCCGCTCGGCGGGAGGCGGGCGCCGCGTTCGGTGACGCGACGGTGTTCTGCGAGCGCTACCTCGAGACGGGACGCCACCTCGAGGTGCAGATCATGGCCGACCGGCACGGCACGGTGTGGACGGTCGGCGAGCGCGAATGCTCCCTGCAACGCCGGCACCAGAAGGTGATCGAGGAAGCGCCGTCGCCGTTCGTCGAGCGCACGCCGGGCCTGCGGGAGCGACTGTTCGAGGCGGCGCGGCTGGCCGCCGAGGCGATCGGCTACGAGGGCGCGGGCACGGTCGAGTTCCTCGCCGACGAGGCAGGCAACCTGTTCTTCCTCGAGATGAACACGCGCCTGCAGGTGGAGCATCCGGTCACCGAGTGCACCACCGGCCTCGATCTGGTCCAGCTCCAACTGCGGATCGCCCAGGGAGCCGCGCTGCCGGCCGAGCCGCCCGCGCCGCGCGGGCATGCGATCGAGGCCCGGCTGTACGCGGAGGACCCGGCGCACGACTGGCAGCCGCAGAGCGGGCCCGTGCACCGCTTTTCGGTGCCGAACGTCCTCGCCGAGTTCGAGCCGCTCACCCGGCCGGGGATCCGGCTCGACTCGTCCGTGGTCGACGGCTCGCTGGTCGGCGTCCACTACGACCCGATGCTCGCCAAGGTCATCGCCGTGGCGGGCAGCCGCGCGGAAGCCGCCGGGCTGCTCGCTTCGGCGCTGGCCCGGGCCCGGGTGCACGGCCTGGTCACCAACCGCGAGTTGCTGGTCCGGGTCCTGCGGCATCCCGCGTTCCTGGCCGGCGACACCGACACCGCATTCTTCTCCACGTACGGCCTCGACGCGCTGGCCCGCCCGCTGGCCACGGCCGAGTCCGTACGGCTCGCGGCGGTCGCCGCGGCCCTCGCCGACGCGGCCCGCAACCGGCGCGACGCCGGTGTCAACGCGCGCCTGCCCAGCGGCTGGCGCAACCTGCCGGCCGAGGCGCAGCGCAAGGTGTTCGGCGCCGGAACCGCCGAGATCGAGATCCGGTACCGGTTCACGCGAGACGGGCTGCGCGTCGACGGCTACGACGGGCTCGCGCTTGTCTCCGCGACGCCCGAACTGGTGGTCCTGGACGTGCCGGTCGAGTCGGGCACCGTCCGGCGCCGATTCGAGGTGGCGCGTTACGGCCCGCTCGCCTACGTCGATTCCCCGCTGGGGCCGGTGACGCTGACCCAACGGCCGCGCTTCACCGACCCGTCCGAAGAGGTGGCCACCGGGTCGCTGCTGGCGCCGATGCCGGGCACCGTCGTGCGGATCGCGGCCGAGGTGGGTGATCGGCTGACCGCCGGCCAGCCGATCCTGTGGCTGGAGGCCATGAAGATGGAGCACACCGTCACGGCCCCGGTGGCCGGGGTCCTGACGGCGCTTGAGGTGACCGTCGGGCAGACCGTCGAAGTGCACGACGCGCTGGCCGTCGTGCTGGCCGTCGTGCAAGAGGAGGAACAAAAGTGAGTTTCGTCGAGTCCGACGTTCAGCGGGATCTGCGGGCCTCGGTGGCCCGGTTCGCCAAGAGCTACAACTACCTCGACTATGTGCTGCCGAGGGCGCGCGTGGGGGAGCCGCTGACCGAGTTGTGGCAGGAAGCCGGCAAGCTCGGCTACCTCGGGGTCAACCTTCCCGAGGAGTACGGCGGCGGCGGGGCCGGCATCTACGAGCTCGCCCTGATCCAGGAGGAACTGTCCGCCGAGGGCGCCGGCATGCTGCTGACGGTTGTCTCGCCGGCGATCTGCGGCACCATCATCGCGAAGTACGGCACCGACGAGCAGAAGCGGCAGTGGTTGCCGGGCCTGGCCGACGGCTCGAAGATCATGGCGTTCGGCATCACCGAGCCCGACGCGGGGTCGAATTCCCACCAGATCACCACAACCGCCCGCCGGGACGGCGACACCTGGGTCCTGAACGGCCGCAAAGCCTTCATCTCCGGCGTGGACCGGGCCGACGCCGTGCTGATCGTGGCGCGTACCGCCGATCACCGCACCGGGCGGCTGCGGCCGGCGCTCTTCGTGGTGCCCACCGACGCGGAAAACTTCGTCGCCCAGCGGATGGCGATGGAGATCACCGCCCCGGAGCACCAGTTCGTGCTCTTCCTCGACGACGTGCGGCTGCCCGCCGAGGCGCTGGTGGGGCGCGCGGACGCGGCGCTGGCGCAACTGTTCGCGGGCCTGAACCCCGAGCGGATCATGGGCGCCGCGACGGCCGTCGGCCTGGGCCGGTACGCGCTGCGGCAAGCGGTCACCTACGCCAAGGCGCGCGAGGTCTGGGCCAGCCCGATCGGCGCGCATCAGGGCATCGCGCACCCGCTGGCGCAGGTCAAAATCGAGCTGGAATTGGCCCGGCTGATGACCCAGAAGGCCGCGGTGCTCTACGACAGCGGCGACGACTCGGGGGCCGCCGAGGCCGCGAACATGGCCAAGTACGCCGCGGCCGAAGCCAGCATCCACGCCCTGGACCAGGCGATCCAAACCCTCGGCGGCGCGGGACTGACCAGCGAGTACGGCCTGTCGGCGATGCTGGCCATGGCCCGGGTCGGCCGGATCGCGCCGGTGAGCCGGGAGATGGTCCTGAATTTCGTCGCCGAGCACAGCCTCGGGCTGCCCAAGTCCTACTGATGACCACCCGCGAACCGAAGCAGGACCGCAGCCGCGCGACCCGGCAACGGCTGCTCGAATCCGCGATCGGCTGCCTGGTCCGATACGGGTGGACCGCGACCACCATGGCCGTGGTCGCCGAGCACGCCGGGGTCTCCCGGGGCGCGGCGCAGCACCACTTTCCGACCCGCGAGGACCTGATCACCGTGGCGCTGGAGTTCATGTTCGACGGCCGGATGGCCCGGATCACCGACACCTCCGACCTGCCGGCCGGGCCGGGCCGGACCGAGGCGGTGGTGGTGCGGATCGTCGAGTACTTCACGGATCCGCTGTTCAAGGCGGCGCTGCAGGTGTGGACCGCGGCCGCGGCCGACGAGTCGCTCAAGCAGCGAATCACGCCGCTGGAGGCCAAGTTCGGCCGGACCGTGCACCGCGTCACCGTCACGCTGCTCGGGATCGACGACACCGATCCGCAGGCGCACCGGCTGGTGCAGGCCACGCTGGATCTGGCCCGCGGGCTCGGGCTCGCCGACCTGCTCACCGACGACTCGGCGCGCCGCAAGCAGATCGTGCGGCAGTGGGCGGCCACCCTCGACGCCGCGCTCAACGCCGGTGGCCGCGTCCATCCTTGTCCAACTTAGGGCGGCTGGCGGCTCCGGCCTCGATACCGTGCGGGCACCCGGCAGCGAAGGAAGTCCCGTGCGTACTCTCACCCCGGAGGAGCTTGACCGGTTGGTCCGCTCCCATCGCCGTCTCATCATTTCGGCCGTTGTTGCCGTTGTCCTCGTTCTGGCCCTGGTCATCCTGTTGATTCCCGCCGGCGTGCCCGTCCCGCTCGGCGGGGGCATCGGCGTCCTGATCGGGTTTCTGCTGCTCCTGCCGCACCGGCGGCTCCTCAGCGAGCTGGGGCTGACCCGGCCGGAGGCGGCCGCGATCCTCGCCGCCGAGCGGGAGCGCCGCAGCGGCGTGGCCGCCCTCGCCCCGCAGGTACGGGCGGCCCGCGCGATCCTGCGGTCGCGGATCTACCTGGCCTTGGGGCTGGTGCTGACCGTCATCTTCTTCGTCGCCGGGGCGTACTTCGTGAACAACGCCGGCAAGACGGTCGACGAGGATGCCCCGAGCAATCCCTGGTTCGGCATCAGCTTCTTCGCCGCTATCGCCGCGCTGTTCCTCGTGCCGACGTTTCTCTGGCTGGCCAGGAAGCACAAGACCAGCGCGGACACGTTCCTGTCGGCGGACGGCGGTCAGCCGGCGTAGTTTCGCAGCACCCGCAGCGCCGCCGGGCCGTGTGGGCCGTGCGCGACCAGGCCGGATTCCTCCGGTGTCAGCCGCCGGGCGCCGACCCGGCAGAACGCGCCGGCCGGCCCGGTGATTGACGAGTCGGCGTCGCTCGGGCCGTAGCGCCAGATCGTGTTGTCGGGTGCGGTCAGCTCGCAGTACACCTCGTGCGGCTGCACGCCGGCGAGCGAGAACGCGTACGGCAATGTGCTGTG
>Ga0307512_10007440_pt1 | contig 10867 bp, 11 predicted proteins | sample 14_EM_MG_FD_200267 | JGI IMG/M metagenome (GOLD analysis project Ga0307512, IMG submission 200267) | Populus trichocarpa ectomycorrhiza microbial communities from riparian zone in the Pacific Northwest, United States - 14_EM | ecosystem: Host-associated > Plants > Roots > Unclassified | place... | reverse complement strand
GCGGACTCAGGTGCGGGGAGCGGCAGCTGCGGGCATATATCCTTTCTTTTCTTTTCTTTTCCTTTTTCTTCTTGTTGTTCTGTTCTGGTTCTGGTCTTTCTTTGAGATTTCATTTGTCAGCGGGGATGAAGGGTAGCGGAGGGGAGCTCCGCCATCTAGCCGGCTAGCCCGGAGGCGGAGGGGAGATTAGGTCCTGTCATACTCTATTAAGAGTGCATACAGTATGAAAAAACAACAACAACAACAAATTTACAGTCCTACAAGAACCAATCAATCTAACAACATTGGTTTACCTATTTTGCAATCAGACAGGAATTTTTGTATATTTTATCACAGGTTTGTAGAGTGTGTCACTTCTAGAGCACTGATTCACTTCCAAGTCTGATTGACTTCCTCGTTTAACACGTTATCCAGCAGATGTCATGCAGCAAACTATTTGATTGCATACATTTTATGGTCTGCATCCTAAACAAAAATATAACTCAGAGTATATCAGACAAATAGGGGATAGCAAACTCTTTGGCTTTGTGGCGTAATTTGTACATATTTTCGAGGCTAAAGCCAGTATTAATATCAATACCTTATAGTTCAATAGGGCCGGTCTTGTGGGTGCATATAGGGTGTTACGACTACCCGCATTTAAGTCCTGCATCAAAATGCGGCGATATTTCACCATCCTCTGTAATGGGCATGTTCGGTGTCACGGTTATTGCCTTGTGCTGAGGGAAGGGGATGAGGAATGAGGAGATTCAGTTCAACTAACGAAAAGCACTATCATTCGTCATATTATTGTGTCATGAGCAGAGATACAAATTAAAACCAAGGCTAATAGATAATGCGAAACAATACCAGTGTGGACACCTCCACAAGTAACGATTCCATCCTAGAACGCTACAACATATCAGTCAAAAACGTATCAAAATTTCCTAAAGTATCTTCTTCATTTCACTTCGCGGTGTGATATCTAACTGCTGTCATTAAATCATGAATAAAACGCCCTTCCTTTGCCATAGAAATCCAACTCCAATACGTTCGGTTCCAAGTACTCCAACAAATTCCACTGCCATGAATCCATCACTGCTGTTGGATTCCAGTTGTTTAAGGTTATGGGGTAAAAATACAATACTGGGTCGTCACTATATATTGTTAAATTAAAACAGAATACCGTGAAGATGAAATGCCACACCTCAATGAGAGTAACAATCATACATTTGGACTTCGCATTGGGGGTCAGGGACTTCCAAGAAGCTCTGTGGGACTGCGCATTCGCTAGCGGGATTGGCAATGAAACCATGTTGATCATCGTGAGTAATCGGCTCCATACTTCGGTTTGTCTCCGGTGACGGTCTCACAATGGACTCATTTGGTATCTGGGTAGGCAGATGGGTTGAAAGTTGTGGTTCACCCAGATTCCATGAGGCATTGGCACCAACAGGTGCGGAATCGCGTAGTGTTGGGTGGATGGGCGGATGCTCGAGAAACTCCAAGTCTGTGGCGTATAGAAGTTGTAAAGTTGGTATCTCTGATTAGCATATTAGAATATATGACAATACGATACGCTCAAAAGGTTTGGAGCGTCCTCTTATACCATAAGAATGGCTTGAATGGGGCACGTGATAACCAGCCCTATTGGGTAATTGAGCCATATTCTGCATCAGGCATTCGCGACCATTGTGCCTCCCAGTCTCCGTTCCTTCAGAGTGGCTTTGGGGATTATTCTTCGTCTTATCCTTGAGTGTATTCTTTCGCATCTTCCACACCGTGTGGACTCGATTCTTGTACTGGCTCATCCTATAACAGACCCCGAATGACTGTTAGTGTCGTAATACTACCGGATTATGGGGCGAGTAATACGTTGCGTAGAAACCGTCTTGCTCAAACATCAACTTCCGTACTTTGTCCAAAGTATTGCCTTTCGTACGATACAATGATTCAATTTTTTGCTTATGTTCATCCCATTTATATGCGTCCAGTGGTGTCGGCTGAAGATACTTCTCCCAACTACATTTCATCGAGGAGCTCATCATGTAGCACGGTAACTTGAAGATTGCAGTGGAGAAAAAAGAACCCAGGGGAATTGCAAAAGCTACCATAGCTGAGGGAAACTGCGTTTAATTAATAAGTCCTGGCTTACTGAATTCATCCTACAACAAAGCGGTGAAGCACTTAGACCGTTTGCCGCAAGTGTATGGCAGACCACCATTTTAGAACCGGTAATTTACATTGGAGGATCAGTATATCACTCAATTATTTAGTTCTCATGGCTCTTCCGAGTGCGGTTCTCTATTAGTCCAATTGCAGTAAGTCGATGGTTGTCTTCAACTGCAAGAAACTTTTTGGAACTGCAGGAAACTTCACCATGCTAATGCATAGAATAGAGCTGGATGTCGGATAAGTGTATTCCTACCCATTGAGAACTGTCGCTCGCGATACTCGAGCTGCAGAAGTTATTGCTTTGTCGGATTTGCATGTCACAAGCGCACTGTTCGAGTGACAGGGCCGACGATACCGAACCATTTTTCACTGGTGCGAGCAATCCTAGGCCGGTAATATAGATAGCCCCCGTTTGATCAATCATGCACATGCTGACCGTGGAATCGCGTGATATCGTAAATACGTCGAAATACAACACCCAAAAACCGGGAACTAGGTAAACCGTCACGAAAATATCTCAACACCCACCACACAAAGTCAATCCTGGCCGGTGATAACTTCATATCAATTGTCCATTACGTACCTCGCCATCAATCACATTGCGCTATTGGGGGTTATTATCATCCCGTTGAAGCACATTTGCATGCTATTGGCTAGTCGAGTGAGAAGTACCTCTATACAGATTTTCGGTCTCAGAGCCATCCTATCCAGTTTTGCATTGAGAAATGCCATGGGAATGCACTCAGACTATAGAGTGCCAACAGTTGAACATCGTACAACCTTCGCCACAGCATTTGCACCTGTACTTAGGTGCGTTATTGGGAGGAAACGTGGCCTGGACCCCAGCTCATGTAAGTTAAGGGTGATGTAACATACCATGGACGGTACAGCAGGGTTACACAATCCGGAATGCTTCATGGAAGTCTGTACGTGCTGTTGACCGCACTATCATGGATGGATGAAACATCTAATGGACGGATGAAACATAGCATGGACGGATGAAACATAGCATGGATGGTACAGCAGGTTTACACGATCCGGAATGGTGCATGGCAGTCCGTCGGTGCTGTTGACCGCACTATCTTCTGGTTAGATGGCGGCTTCGGGGGGTGACAGGGTAGGTGATGGGTGTCCAAGCTCTTTTTGTAGACGAGGCTTGGCGCAAGTGATCGTTCATGAAGCGAACAATCGAGAGCCTACTCAGAGTTCACGTTCTCTTCCATTTGTCGCAACTTTGCGTGTTTTAGAGTTTCTACTAGATGGGTACTATAGAAAGAAACTTTTGGGAGGTTCCTGTATTTTGCGCCCCGCTCCAGAAAATAGAGGGTACTATGTTATAAACATCGCAGAACTCCGGGCCGCTTTCGAAGTTCGTGCGAATATCGGAAAGGACCGCCAACTTTCCAGCTTTCCTCCACTTTCGCATCAGTTTTCCTTCTTTCGGAAAACACTCTGAACTTTCTAGCTTTCGCAGCATCGCATCTCTCACAGCCTTTCCCGTAAACTTGCCGGTTTCCTCCGCTATCGCTGGGTGTCTCCTTTCATTACCCGGCTCCTTTCACGGCCTTTTGTAGCGTCTCTTGTAGCGTCTCTTTTCTCGCAACCAGTTTCCTTTGGTACCGTGTAATATGCAGTAGATCTCGTTCTAAATCTACACAGTGCGAAATTGTATAGAGAGTAGTATGATATTCACTATCAACCTATCAACCTATCTACCTATCTATCATCAACAGCGACTCTAGGTTCACCGGCAGCTGGTTAGAGGCAGCACTCGAGTGCGCTCAGAGGTGTATTTAGAGACTGAACTCGGGTTTGCTTGAATGAGTGCCTGGAGATGCACTTGGAGGTGAACTTAAAAATGGTAATTGAATACACTTGGTGACAGTATTCGAGCGCTGTCAGAGGTGCACATGGAGACTGAAATCGGGTTCGCGGGAGATGCTCTTGGAGAGGATCGATATGGGCTGGCTAGGAGCTGGCTATAGACGGTACTCAGGAGCTGGCTGGAGACGGTGCTCAGGAGCAGCCTAGAGACGGTTAATTGCAGTGTTCCTAACCGGCCTGCATGAAAGTTGGCCTGATCTTCACTAATGCAGGCCTATACTATAAATAGAAGCCTAACAAGCCTTCTGGCCTCAGTTCAGGCCCGGCCGGCCGTCAGATAGCCTACAGGCCGTTAAGTCTTATGCAAGCCTCAAAGGTATATGCAGGCTTCCATAGGCCTCAAAGATATACGCAGGCCAGTCTAGGCTTATGCAAACCTCAAAGGTATATGTAGGTTTCTAATATATGCAGGCGGGTCGGGCTGCTTAGGAACACAGGTTGATCGGTGTGGATGAAACATGCTGGTGATGGTTTCTCCGGGGGCAGGCGGAGACGGTAGAGCTGGACTGAGCTGGATCGGTCTCAAGACTATAATTCAACTCGGTTGAGATGGTCTATGTGAGCTGCAATGGCAAATGCTCATTTTAAGGTTCCGTTGGACAGCGACGAACCTCGAGTCTACATTAAGGTTCCGTTAGATAGATTCTAAGTCTGACACTAGCAGCAGCTGTGTAGTTGCCTAGCCAACCAATCTAAGGCTGTAGCCTAACTTTCTGGCTGCGCCCCAGACTACCGAAGTGGTGGCATGCTGATGCACAAGTGCGTAAGGCGGGGTTTCCAGAGGTAATCAGCCTAGCAAAGATAACGATCACCAACGTGAAGTAATGTAATTTGTTCTTGCATACCCACCACCTTGAAAGCTGCAGCCACACACACCATGATCACCGGGGCAGTGCGTAAATCTCAACAACCGTCTCTGAGAACATAAAAAATCAGGCTACTACCGCGACTCTTCGAAAATTTGGCCCACTTCGCTTTCATGATGGCACTGGAACCGCTCGCCGCCACCGGCTTTGTTGCAAACATCGTCCAATTTATCGACTTTAGCAGCAAGATACTCTCGAAAACGCGGCAGGTCTACCAATCAGCCGATAGAGCACTCTCGGAAAATATCGATACGGAACATGTAGTGAATCACTTAATCGAACTGTCCACGGCACTTCAAGCGTCCGCAGGTTCTTCCCAGGGCGACCCGGCACTCGAAAAACTATGCGATTGTTGTAACGATGTAGCGAAGGAGCTACTCGAAGCATTGGGGAAACTGAAAGTAGACGGAAAGAAGGGGAAATGGAGTAGTGTTCGGAAAGCACTGAGGAGCGTATGGAGTAAGGAAGAGATTGATGGTATCCAGAAGCGGCTGGAAAGCTTCCGCGACGAGATGAACCTGCATATTGTCGTAGATCTCAGGTGAAGTAGCATAAACATTATATTCTCAAGCAGTACTGATGCATTTCATGTTCCAGGGGACGGATCGATCTTCTGTCGCTTCAACAGTCAAGTCGCTTTGATCTCCTCGATGAAGGCACTAAAGCAATTATCAACGCTGTCATCAATAGTCAAGATGTTTTTCAACATGTTTTAGTGGAAGAACTCGCGAAAACACAGAAACGGACAGATATTGCTGTAAGAGAGATGCAGGGACGAACAGATATCACAGTAAGAGAGGAGCATGCGACAACACGTTCGGAAATTGTGGACGAGGTGCATCTCGCGAACGCTCACAGCCGGGAGGCACAGGAGATTGCTAGACAGGAAATTGCGCAGCTACAGCAGGCCTTGAATCAATTAAGCGAGGAAATGCGACAACGAGATGCGGAACTCAAGGGACTGTTGACGGATTTCGCTAAAACGGGTAGCTCAAAAAAGAGGAAGATATTACAAGAACGTAGCAATGCAGTCTCTGCTACGTTGTTTGCTTTAGAGACTGTCTATAGAAGCTTGCAGGTATACATACTTGATACAAAGGCTTGTTACATGTCTGATGGTTATGAATAGGAATTCCTTGCTAGTCTACAGTCTCAGGCGAAGAAAGCACTGAGCACTTTGAAATTCAACCAGCTTTGGCGTGTCACGGCATATCCCACTCCAAAACCCCATCTAGCCCCAGTCATATATAAGACACCTTCGGGAGGTGATCTGGTACTCTGCTACTACAGCTACTACTACATTCCGACGCTCCGACAACCTATTCTTTTCACTAATGATACACACAAAATGTTGTCAATACATGATGCCCAAATAATAGCAGCCAATCAATCAAACCAATCTCCATTAGATGGTCGTCAACTGATAACCCTGGTAAATCAGAAGGGGGCGGATACTCCAGCATACCAGTTCGTTTGGGCGATGGCTGCGCTGGTAGCTGTCATTGATGCATGCATTCCTTTTGGGATCAATCAATTTGATGTAGCTTCGCAGGTGCTTGCCTCTGCATCGAATCTAGCAATGATAAGCCAATGTTCTGCATTGGGAACGAGACTACAACTTGATCTCGAGGTTTGGAAATCAATAGCACAAATTACAGGTCTCCAGAAGGAAATCTCTCGTTGGATGATGACTTGGCTGGAAAAACTGAGTGTGCCTCAATTGCCGTTACGTACTGAACCATTAGAACAGGCGGAGACAAAAGAGATGGTGAGACTTTTACGTTGGATGTGGTTCGAGACCGAACCTATTACGAGGAGTGAGCAGTCACGTCGCACTTGGACGAACTCGGAATTTGCGATAAGATATGAGGTAGTATATGCGACGGCTTACTCCTTAGAAAAGGTCGGAATGGGTATCCATGTGTGGGAGGGCGCAAGCATCGGGGAGAGCGATGGTGAAGAGATCGGGTTCGCGCGGATTAACGCTCCCTACCCAGGCACTCTGCGGGTTCCCACTCCACATACTATACTGTACAGTGTTCCTAAGCGGCCCGGCGGCCCGGCCTGCACATGATTTAAAAGCCTGCATCGGCCTGCATAAGCCTTAGTCTGGATGATGGATGGAATGCGGCATTGGCGGGGCAACGATGGTGGAGTTGGATATGGCGCATGTTTCGTACTTTGGAGGCATTCTTAGTGTAGGCAGCAGAGAGTCTTTCGAACAATATATGCTATTTATGCTTTGTTCCGCCAAGAAAAGCCTGCTGGTTGGCCGGAAAAGCCTGCAGGCCCGGCCCGGCCCTCATTTAAAAGCCGCCGCTAAAGACGGCCAGGCCAGGCCAATGCAAAGCCGGGCCGGCCTAGCAGCTTAGGAACACTTACTATACATCGTACCACCTAGTTTCGCTCGCTTCTCCACTGCACGAGTTCATTCCTCCCCTTCCCACTCCCTCCGTCAACGATTTCAGCGGTCCGCCTAGTTCCCAACTCGTACCATTGAAATCATTGCCCTCCGTTGAGCCCGTCTCTGGACCTATGGCCCCCACTGTTAGGCCCCTAAAATTAGCATCCTACTCATCGATTTTGAAATTACAGAGAGGAGAAGAGTGATATGAGAGTGATTGGGGATTTTGGATCGCTATGGATGTATTGAACTGTAGCGTATATAAGAAGAGTGGTTTGATGGATAATCACGTGCGTATGGATAGCACACAAAGAGAGATGAAGAGGACTAGTCCACAAGGTATATCGAAGCACTGTGTAGGAGTTTTGATAGGATAGGAATGTTTACAAATGATATTACTGCGCAGGAAGGTAGGATTAATTACTAGTCAATCGAGCAGGCTGCCGATGAGACATTATGAATTTGATGCATGGGTAACGTAGGTTCAATGTTCCAAAATGACCGGGCTATAGATTGACAGACCTGTCAAATGTCGTCCGCCACAGCGAAGGCCATGGTCGACCTGGACAGGCCCAGTCCAACCCAGGGTTGGCCTGTAGATACTCTACTGGTCACAGTTCTTCGGATGCCGTTGGATACTAACAGGCGTTTTCCTATCGGACAGTTGCTGGCGACCATTGGATTATCGGACACGGTGACTGCACAGCTTTAATTTGACTACTCGTACATTGATCACTCATACATTGAACACTGGTATGTATGTATACCAATCAAACCACTCGAGCTGGTATCCGAACCACTGTGACTAGTACGGATCTGAAGATTTCACACGGCCACTCCATAACTGCAGCGACCTATCATTGGCCTACTTATTTCCGCAGCTACCAACTCTTTCAATAGCAGCGTTGCAGTATCATAATTGTGGTAGTGTCTCCACACAGTCCGTGCTAACTGTACAACGGCTATTATAACTGCGCAAGCTGTAGTGTCTTGTCTAGACAGGGGATTAACCGCCTAATAATTAAATTCCGTTACCAGCGCTGCCGAAGCTTATAAGCCCACTAAGCGGTGAGAGAATCACTATTATAACCAGAAACTGTCTATCTCCAGCATGTGTCTTACCGGATACAGTGCGCTAATACCGAATGGAAGATTTTAACTGAACTGGAGGGTACCTTTTGTTCTAGTCAGCTCGTGGAGCCTACACACTCCGTAAGCTGACCAGTCGGAATACAACGGAGGATCGGTATAAAAAAGTTTGCCTTTTCTCTGCTCGGCTGCACTGACAAAATGATAAAAAATCAGACCAATTAAGTCTGTCCGATCACAAAGTGATGTATACATGAAAATGCATGTTTTTAAAATGCGTAGCTCATGCATTTCAGTATTTTATGTGCATAACTTGGAAATTTCCTATATAATAATGAGCCAACTATGCACTTTTAAAAGAATTATATGCATTATCTTAAACTATAATTGCAACATTAATGGCAAATTATTATGTACTTCTTCACGCATTATTATCGCGCTTTAATTGTGCATTTACTCCGGCACTTTTTATTGGTTTCACGTATTATTCTTAAAATGTACTTAGCGAACATTAAGATGTAGCGAGCATTTTTCGTGTATCGTAGGGCGGTAGTAAGTAGATGGAACCGGGACACAGTAGCAATGGCGATGACATGTATGTACCTAACTCACCCCCAAATACCTCGTCCAATAATACTTCTCCGCCCCCACAAGGGCCCAGGCTTTAGCAAGGGAGAAGTACAGACAATGTAAGTCATTGTTTTTCTAGTTAGATCGCACGGATGCTACTTCACTAAGTGACAAGTCAGATCAGCGCTCTGTGAGTGGGCCGGGGGATAAAATAATTCGCCAACGACGCTCAAGGACTACAATCACTTTGTACACCCTGATCCCCATCCGCAACGATCTGCTGCATCGCTCAACAAGTGACGGCAACTATAATACTAAACGGCAATATAGTTTGCTAACAAACCTCAAGAATACCCATCGCCCTGTGCACCCTATGCTACATGTCATCACCTTGAATATTCTTTCTTGTCCTCTATCTCTTCATTATTCTCTTCGTCCTCTTTCGCTTCTTCGTCCTCTTCCCAGGCTGCTTCGTCCTCAGTTTAATCCCTATTGATCCATCCTCGTCTAGACTGCCTTCTGTCTGCTTACTTGAATCTGCTCGCGTGTTCCCTCGACGGTGTTTGTAAATTGACGATACCCCGGTGGAGCTGTTCTTGCTGTTTTCTGTGCAAGATGGATGTCCCGGGTGGATCTGCGCAACTACCTGTATTTATGCACTCTGCGCTGCTATCACTTATGGCAATGAACTGTGTACTCTATTCGCGACTTAAATCACTTGCGGCGAGTAGTATTGGAGTTCCTTTTGCACCCATAACATACATGTTCAAACTCTGCAAAGGGCTCGGGTCAGGCAGCTTCTTCGAGGTTGAGTTCTGAGTCCTCGATGGCTGCTCTTCTTGTATGATGGAACCTGATGATTGATAAAAGGGGCAAGACAGTCCATATGTTCGAAGTGCACACACTTAGTGAGCTGACCGGTCACATCACAGAGTGTTGTTCCCCGCTCTGCGAAGCAACTAGTCAACTCATGGCGCGTGTGCGCTCGGTGAAGAGACCGGTCTGTCCACGGAGGCCAGTTACTCCACGGATTGACCGGCTCCTCATCTTTCGTGAACTGATTGGAACATTGTTCCTTGGCGGGTGGTGGACTGAGATGACAACATTTGGTCAAGGTGCTGTTCTCAAATGACACTACCCAAGTCGAATACCGATGGGCCCAATGCCCGATGACGTCCCCACCTCATTTGTCGGTAGAGTATGTCGAGCCGTGTGTGTAAGCTTGTGAGTTGGTGATCACCACCTGCGAAGGCAGGAATCATCATGTAGTATAGCGAAGTTGGTGCAGCGCGCTAAAAGCAATACATGTGAGGCGGGACTCCATCTAATAGCTACTATTCTTGCTCCGATGGAGCGTTGTCGAGCGTGTTGAATACCCCAGTGGCAAGGGGCGAGTGGAAAAGGGTGGCACCAGCATATCCGAAGTACCTGAGGTTCTCTGTATATTTGCCGAGTCTTTCTCCATCTCTTTTCTCTCAGTACCATAGAATCTGTACACACGGTTCTCCCCTTCCATATCGCAACAGAGTGTGTTGCATAAATAGATTTCAGCCTTCGGATGGCCGCAGTGTTCGAAACGGGCCGGGCCGGGCCGGCCCTGACATCTTTAGGCCCAGCCTTCGGGCTTTGGACAAAGCCTGGCCGGCCGTCCTTAGCGCGGGCTTTTCTGGAAGAAGCCTGAGCCCGCCTGCAAGCCCCAGTGGGCTGAGTGAGTGGTCGTGATCGTGGCAATTTCACGTGATCCCAATAAGCGAGCCAATCATTTTGCTTGCACCCATGTCTTGGCTGGACGCAAGCAAATTGATTGGTTGAGGCGCAAGCCGATTGCCACTTTATGAGTTCTTCTGCACCATAGCAATACTTTTACCACTCATTTCACCTTTGCACCACTTACGCTAAA
>Ga0307512_10007439_pt1 | contig 10868 bp, 12 predicted proteins | sample 14_EM_MG_FD_200267 | JGI IMG/M metagenome (GOLD analysis project Ga0307512, IMG submission 200267) | Populus trichocarpa ectomycorrhiza microbial communities from riparian zone in the Pacific Northwest, United States - 14_EM | ecosystem: Host-associated > Plants > Roots > Unclassified | place... | reverse complement strand
CCTTATTGGACAAATGTTTGTGAAATTGTTATGGGTATGTGGTAGAAGTTTCAGGGGAAGATTCCATCAACCACACCATCCGGCTTTGCCACTCTGGGGGCGGCAGAGCCGCCACCAGTGCTAGTACATACATACTTAGGTACTTAGGTACCCAGCTCGTGTAGCACTAAACGCGTTGAACCACTTTCATGTCCTCAACCACTGCTCTTTTGACCACGTTATTTCCCATACGTTGACTACCAGGCTCTTACGCTCCGCAAACGTTCTGCTAGGGTCGATATGTCGGCAGCAGTTAATTTGATTGAAGATCGTTTCCATAACTGTGACGAATTGTTCGAATACCTCGAACGCTTATTGGGCGATTCGGAGGCGAATGAACTCTCCGGCCAAATCGATATAAACGCTCTGAGAAACGAGCACATTCGTTTCAAAAAGTGGGCCCAGAATGCGGGAGCACACCGTTCTGATCGCGTCTCGTTGGAATACCGCCTTCGCGAAGCATCTAAGCTAAAAGATGAAGTTATGAATATAATGGGCGAATTGAAAGATACACTATCAGAAGGTACGTTGACAAGAGCCATTTTGAACAAAACCTCCTGATGTAGTACCACTGTTGATACAATGTGTACAGCCGTGGATGTGGTTTCTGGAAATAGAGAGCCTTATGATGCCGGCTCCGACTCCGAAACCGAACCCAATGACGGAGTCAAACAAACAACGGAGCTTGAGGAACGCTATATCGACATCACTCACTTTATCACATGTCTTTACATGTTCTCAATCGCCGCCCGAAATCCCGCGCCTCGAGATAAATCCGAAAAGTGGGCCGCTATAGATGTGTCCGGTTATCATCAATACGATGTTATGCATGTTAAAGACAAATTTCCCGGTGCCAGCAATTATCTCCAGGAACGACTCGGAAAGGCCAATTCCAGGCGCCGGCAGCTGCTATTGTATAATGAGAGGCACAATTCCAAGATTTGTCAATTATTTCCTGTATACAAGAACTCAAAAATGACTGTCCAAAATGTAGATTCCCAGCCGGATCTCGATATTGGTATCGACCGAAATGAAATTGTCCCTCCAGCTGAGGTCAAAGAATGGGAAGCGTCGTCCTCCACTGCTCTCTCAGCAACCACGGTCACAACGATGAACAATCAGAACTTTCGAAGAACTAATGAAGAACTTGCCGAGGACTCGTTTGATTGTGCTTCAGTAACCTCGTACACATCGTCAATCAGTGAGGGCAGCAATATACTTCGCGTGCCTCCGCCACCGGATCCGGTCCTAGTCTTTGAAGGTGTGCCTTTCATTTGCCCTTATTGCTTTGCTCAGGAAATTGTGAAAAATGAGCATTCATGGAAGTAAGTCTTGAATATTTCAATATATATGTCCTCAACACATGAATTGAATAAACCCGCGAGGCTCAAAAAGATCCGACAATAGGAGGCGCGGTTAATATTAACCATCCATCTTAGTATTTATAGCTATTAATTAGAGGGAATTACCGGGAAATTTTCGTTCCGCAGTAGTTAGTTGCTTCTGTAATGACGTTGACTGATTTTCCCATTCACTAGAAGTCACGTCTATCAGGACATAAGGCCGTACATCTGTACCTTTGAAGACTGCACAACCTCTGACCACCTTTTCAAATCCCGTCATCAGTGGTTCAATCACGAAATGGACGAGCACCGAAGAGAATGGTTCTGCAATGCTCCAGGTTGCCAGAAGGTGTTTGAATTCCGCGACAAATTCGAAAAGCATGTGATGGAATGCCATTCAGAAATATTTTCACGGGATTGGATAGATAGCGTGATCGACCGATGCGAGCGCCCAGCAAACTTAGAGCAATCATGTCCTCTGTGCTCGCTAAGAGTTTCCATTGTTAGGCTCAAAAGTCACCTTGGGCATCATTTACAACAATTTGCTCTTTTCGTTCTTGGGGGGACAAATGAGGGCGACGAGGATGAAGGTGACAGGAGCGACGAGGATGACGAGGATGACGAGGATGATGAAGTCGAAGAGGACGAAGTGGACAATGATGACCAGAAGTCTCTTGGAAAGGACCGCTCTTCTGCACCCGATATCGTCTACAATATGGCTTCGAGTTTCTATAGCCAAGGGAAATACAGCAAGGCACTAGAGGGTTTCCAGCAGGTCTTCAACGGTCAAGAGAAGGCCCTCGGGAGGGACCACCCTTCCACCCTCGAGACCGTCAACAACATAGCCTTAGTATTCAGGGAACGAGGGGAGTACGACAAGGCACTGCAGTGGCACCAGCGGGCCCTCGATGGCCAGGAGAAGGCCCTCGGAAAAGACCACCCCTCCACCCTCAATACCATCAACAACATAGCCATAGTGTTCTGGAAACGAGGGGAGTATGACAAGGCACTGCAGTGGTACCAGCGGGCCCTCGATGGCTATGAGAAGGATCTCGGAAAAGACCACCCCTCCACCCTCAACACCGTCCACGGCATGGCCATAGTGTTCAAGGAACGAGGGGAGTACGACAAGGCACTGCAGTGGTACCAGCGGTCCCTCGATGGCTATGAGAAGGATCTCGGAAAAGACCACCCCTCCACCCTCAACACCGTCAACGACATGGCCAAAGTGTTCGGGGAACGAGGGGAGTACGACAAGGCACTGCAGTGGTACCAGCGGGCCCTCGATGGCCGAGAGAAGGCCCTCGGAAAGGACCACCCTTCCACCCTCGAGACCGTCCACGGCATGGCCAAAGTGTTCGGGGAACGAGGGGAGTACGACAAGGCACTGCAGTGGTACCAGCGGGCCCTCGATAGCCGAGAGAAGGCTCTCGGAAAAGACCACCCTCACACTCGCGACACGGCTGAAAGCCTGGCTGCAGTGAAGAACCGCCTTTCCACTCTCATCGGTAACGACATCGAGTAGCAATACTACTGACCCCATCCACCTCCTGCCAGCTTGCGGTGTTTATATAATATTAAAACTATAAATTCTCGAAGGTTCCGATTTATAAGCATAATTCGCCACTGTGCACAGCCCACCAAAACATTATCTTCCATCTACTAGCAATGCTATTCTACCTACTAGTGTGGTTTCTTTATATGCTGATGTAATTTACTCTCCTGTGTCACTAGCAGAGTGAGGTGTCGTTACTCGTATAGCACCTGTTGAAAGCAATGTTTCCTTGCGTATTCCTCTACCCGGTATTCGGTGTTGGAGTTTTTGGAATCTACTTTCCTTCTTTTGTTATCGGTTCTTGTGGGGAAGTCAAGAGAACAATCCGGGGGTCTTTTTATCATATCATCTTCCGCCAGAAGGTCAATAGACATCTCAAACTTCGCATCGTCCACCGATTTACATACTATAGATGATGACGTTCTATTCAAGGGCCTGCACTGAAATCGCATGCGCCCCATGTTCCTCAAACACCCAAGGTGTCGCCGATCTACCACATCTTACCCAGCGCAGACATTCTGCTGAGATTTCACAAGAGTGAGGGTTGGCTAATAATTGTGAAGGACGGGAGAGAAGCAATAGTGGCGAGGCTTGTGTCGCAATGGACTAAGCGGCATCCAATTGGGACTAAATTGCAACAGGAAGTAGAGGTTGATATCGACAGTTTCCCGAGCGACGAATTTTCCCACAACCAAGACGAAATAGCGCCCGGAGGTGGAGGCCAGGGCTACAGAAATTAGTCCGCTGGAGCGTTCCTACAATCAAGAGGTCAATATCTCGGGACTCGGGCATTCTGCGATGTCTCACGAACAACGCCCGTACCGATTGCTTCAGCAATAACCATAGTTCTGTTTGCCTTTCACTCACCTGGGCGAGCTGGTGAGTGTGGAGGATGCTCACCCGAATCCACTGCCAAATCCCTCACAATCCTTGCTGTGCCGTTTTTTGCACTTACCGCTCACACCATGCAACCGAATGTCGTACGAAATGTTTGGCTTTAATTCTTTTGGGTAATAGTGTGGAGGTGGATGGAGATATATTAGACGTTATTTTGGGGGATGGGATTTTGTTTTTGAGGAATGAGAAAGAAAGTGAGAAGAGCTTTGAGATTTAAGTTCGGTGTGATCGATGTGAAAGGGCAAGGGGTGGCGATGTTCTTTATGTTGCTTTGTACCTAAATAACTGCGTTTTAAGGCGTTTTCCTGAACACTGACGCCTTCAGTCTTGATATCCTCGAGCGATGAACGTGGTTGCCGAAACTGATAATGCAAGTGATATAATGTGATGCGAAGAGACAGGTTAAATTGGCCACGGCGGTCGTAGCCCAAAAGCCCAATTCAATACACACTGCCTACATGTTGTGTTCACTGCACAGTTTATAAGAAGCCTCTTCGATGCAGAATGCTAATTTCTAGCATTACAAGAAAAGAGTGAAATTGGGCTACTTCCTCATCGTGGATAGTACCCGCGGGTCAAAAACACATAGCGGGGACATTGGATACACTGTTACCTGTGGTTTTTGTAGGTACGCACCATAGAATATGTGATATAACCACCACTGCGGTTTAAGGGATCCTACTTAATTTTGGTTTCAGCACACATGCACGGCCATGTTGTCGTGGTAATGTGCAGTGCGACATATTACCACGTGCATAGTCATGAGGGTTTAGGGCTCCAGGTTGTGGTGTAGTTTGGGTGGGCTCACCGGCCGCCTCCCTATAGTAGCCTATATATCACTCGCGCTTGCCACAGAGGCGGTCCTGCGGCCCGCAGGATGAAACCCGGATACACCCAATTTCAGGGCACCGGCTCCTAAAGTTTGCCTTTGAAGCTCCAGTGTAATACCTCTATTTGATTTAGTGAAGCTCTTGCTAAGTTCGAGTTATATATCAACACTAATGGTCGATTACTTCTTTACAAGATGGCAAAAAACACGATAGCTAGTGGGCCAAGAATGCTTCAGCAGTGCTGGGCAACATCTACTTACTTAATAAGTACCTAAGTAGGTACGTAGAGTGGATTTTGATCCAACTGTTCGTAGTTCAGAAAGAGGATCTTAAAACATTGATCTCGCGCACCTCGTATTCGATATTATATCCGTCTCTCATAACCAAGGATATACTGAGTTCTGTCGATTATTCTGCCCCTCTACTGTGGCAGGAGACACCGGGTTATTGATACTAGATGCACATCATACTTTATACAAGACGGAGTTAATCAGTATTAATTATTGAGTATTCCTCTAGCAGTACTTCTGGGTCGCTTCAATTTCGTGTCTCTATTTAATTTCCTGATTAGTAGGCCGGTTTGTTTTCTGCAATCGAGTGACAAAAAAAAGACAGCCAAAAACAATGCTGAGGCAGTTCTTTGTCGTTTTAGTGCGTAGACTTGCCTTCCAACCAAATTCGTAGTTGTCAATTGATATTTTTCAACATTTCCTGACGAGCTCGTTGACATGCCGTCGTCACACGACTAAATACCACTTTGTGTATCATTATCATCCTTGCTATCTCAATTAGCCGTGGTTCAGTTCCATGTTGCAGCTCATGAATAATTAGTAGACTCAGGGTCTGACGAATCGGCTTTAAGCCCTTGCCGTCCTTGTTCCTCTCATCATCAGCAGACCTGAGGTTTTCTACAGCAATTGAGCTGAATAAACCAAGTTACAAACTTATTAGCTGACAAATACCCGTCGTGGCACTTTTCTCCCCGAGCTCAAGTGACGATGAGGGGATTTAGAAATTGAATTGTCTCGCTGGGGGTGTGAAACGAGGGGAAGCATTGATTTCAAAGCTTATATATTAGTTGTCTAATTCTATGCTCTAAGACTGACACCAACCCCTCCTTCTTTCTCGCCCGTCACCACTGCAACCACATCAACAACCACAACCATCACTCTTCACCAACGAAACAAAGATGTCCACCGCTTCAGCAGTCTCCGCAATCCCCAAAGCAACCTCTGAAGATGTCAAGAGATACGAGTTCGAAGTGAAGATGCACTGCGGTGGCTGCTCCGGCGCCGTCGAGCGGGTATTGGGAAAACTTGAAGGTTCCTCTCCGTCCCCTCCCCCGCCCCTGTATGATAGTGTTCGCTCTAACGCTGACCCTCGCACAGGTGTAAGATCCTACACAACGGACCTCACCACACAAAAGGTTAACGTAACCACCGTGCCGACGCTGGGCCTGGAGGCAGTTACTGCAGTCATCAAGAGGACGGGGAAGGAGATTGTCAGCTCGAAGGAGGTTTAGGGGAATGGGAGGCTCGTGCTATACTCGGGGGGAGAGGGAGGGGGGCGGGAGAGGGGGGGGATGTCCTTCGTTGATTGCTGATACCCAATTGATGTGATGTTTTGTGGATTGGTTGTGAGACAAAAAACAAACGTGCGTGATGCAGCCTCATCGCTCGCTTCTTGCCCCACTCATGGATCGATGTCGTGTTCACTGTTCGACCGCCCACTTTCCTCGCAACGTACAGCGTCTGCTTGTATTCAACATTGCTCATCCACATTGGATCTATACTTTATAAATCTAGGGTTCCAAAAGTCGAAGCCGTACTCCACACGCGACAGTCCCCTCGATTACTACTGTACCTTTGCCCGCAGCGCCCTCGCTCCTCACACACCCCTCGAATAGCACCATGCCATCTCAGCACCACGCGTTGACTAAAACACGCACTTCTCCACTTCTCCCCAAAATGCTCTTTATAAGCAGCCGCCTCCCCTTCCGCTGCCTCCCTTCCGCTGCCTCCCATCAAGCAGCCTATCACAACCCCGCTGACTCTTCATTACTACACCTCAGCGCCTCAATACCCTCCCTTTCCCCTTTAACCTTCTCTAACGCCGCGGTAGCGATAAGCACACCCTGCGTATGACGCGTCGCCTCAGGAATCCGTACGTCGCAACCTCCACCCTCTTCGTCGGTATGCGTAACACCGCTGCTCCAACATGGGAGTACAGCGGGGCAACAATGTTTGGCGAAACCGAGCATGATATTTTCTCAGCTTCCTTGGTTCCTCAACTCAGCACGCCAGTCCCACAACGCCAATTGAAGCAAATACCCACTCCCCCGAAGCAGCCGGGATTGTGCCGCGTCCACGGCCCTAAAGACCGCAAAGTGCAGCTGCACATGTGCGCCGCATTTATGCCTCGCCTTTATAAGCTCACCGGCGGGTGACTAAAGAAATACCTAAAATAGAGATTGGGTGTAAATTGAAGATAACTTCTTTCTTAATAGTTGGTAGTGATGCACGTGAGGTTGATGGGCTGTTGATTGTCTGAGCCTTCCATACTAGTACTATCAAATTGCGGTTACTGAGTGGTATAGCTATCTCAGAGATCACGTCCGGTATAACGACAGGCCTAATTGACGTCTGGGCGGGGCCATCTTCTCAGCACTAGATCACTAACTCGTCGAGATAAAAGTCCCCGAATAATCTCCACTGTCAGATATGTGTGAGGCTATATACAGTCGAAATACCGGAATGCAATAAGATACTAATACGAAGAGACGATCGGCGGGTGGGTGAGTGTTGGTGCAGAGTTGACAGGTCCCAACTCAGGGTCAGGTTCATCCCAGCATTCCACCCCAGTTTTTCGTAGACATACATGGCACATGGCACATACATCTTCTTTGTCCCGTCCACGCGGCCGAATTACGCGAGTGGTTTGCCTTTGTTCGGTATTCCCTTGTTACTCGTGTGCTTCGCGACGAAACAGCCAAGGCAAGCCACAATACAGCCACAGCCCAACGCCAAGCCGATCTATTTATAGCTGCTCAGTTCTCACTCCCGAACGCGAGTTTCTGTGTATGTACACTTTGACCAGTCGGCAATCTCGAGGAACGCTACATAAAGAAGTACATCTTCTGCAGGCCTTGCCTGACATCGCAATTAGCACCCATTCCCCACGCCACGCTGTCTCTTAGCGACGATCAAACGTAGGATCGTGTGACACTCAACCTTGGATCTACCCAAGTACCTGCTGCACACGCACCACTGCCACCAACCAATCCCTCCACCATCTCGTCGCCAGCCAGCCCAGCATGGACGACGCCAAAGAGCAAGCCAAAGAGCAGTTTGCTCGTTTCCGCGGTTCCATGCAGCCCCACGTCGACTCTGTGCAGACCCGACTTCGTCAAGTTCCTGACCGCTTGCAAAACATCCCCGACCAGTTTCAGAAGTTGCCAGAGCGAATCCCCAGAAACTTTCCGCGTCCTTCGTCGCCGCACGGACACGGACGATCAAATTCCTGGGGATCAAGCGGCGGTAGTTCTCCGTCGCCGCCGCCGCGAGAGTCGCTCATAGCTCCGCAATTGCTTAGAGCTCCTGCGTTGTCGGATCCTACCTACGATTCCGGTTTAGCCGCGCTGGCGTCGAAGATTCTGTACCGCTCCGGGACATGCCCTGTTTCAGGGGGACCGCTGATGGTGTTGTGCGCGAGCGCGTTCCCGGATGCAAATGTGATAGATTATACCGTGTTACTGCCGTATGTGCTAAGCAATCTGCCCGGGGATGACGAGTTGAATGGATTGGTGGATGCCGGATCCGCAGAAGGTTACTCGGTCGTTTTCTTTGCCGGCGGAGGCGACAAAAAATCGGAACAGGGCGGCCGGCCGACTTGGAAATGGACTCTGCAGGCGTATACTCTGGTTGGTGTCTTTCGGGAAATCGCTCGCCGACTTGACGAGGATGAACAATTGAGCATGACTAATGGCGACGCACAGCTGGGAAGGGCTGTTAGGAAAAAGATTCAGAGACTATGGGTTGTACATGAAAAGAGCTGGATTCGTGAGTGCTGCTGTCCGCGTGTCAAATTCAAGGGCTGATGGTGTGTAGGGACTATACTTGAGATAATGGCGGGGGTAGTTTCAGTCAAGTTTAAGAAGAAGGTCGTTCATTGTATGATCGCCACAAATCCCATCGGTGCGAATAGTGAACTGACGGATCTGCAGTGGGCTCTCTGTCAGACCTGGCCATTCACGTTGACATCACGAAGCTCAACATCCCACCCTCCGTCTACCTGCACGACCGTAAGCTCTCCAACCGGATTGTCGTTCCCGGATTTCCGCCAGAACCTGTCTTTGGCCGCGAACCGTTCCGCATTGCTGCCAACCCTCCCCGTGTGGGCGACAATACTCCGATTCCACAAGTTTTGGTTGACACTTCAACTTACATCCGGCAGTCGTGTCTACAAGTTCAGGGGATCTTCAGAGTCCCCCCATCTCAGGCCCTCCTCGAATGTGCCCGTGATTGCTACGACCGCAAGACGAGTCTTATCTGGGACAATTGGGGACCCCATATAGCCGCCGGTCTCATAAAACTTTACTATAGGAATTTACCCAGACCAATGATTCCGTTGGATCACTATGAACAGATGCAGTCATTGGTGGCAACAGATCCCGATCCTGCGAGGAGACCAACGGAAGAAGAAGAGAACGAAGTGCGCTTTGAAGTTGTTCGTGCATTACTCACCGCCGAGACCGCAGGTCTACCGGAGTACTCTCGCATTCTGTTCCTTCGGCACCTCCTCCCACTACTAGCCGACATCTCCGCCCACTGTGCCGAGAACAAAATGAACCCGACCAACCTCGCAGTATGTATAGCCGGGTCCTTGGCCCGATCTGACGATGTTGCTGCGGATGCAAGAGCCTCTGCCGGCATCCGGAAGTTTGTTGAAATCGGCATAGAAAGGATTGAAGAGCTTGCGCCGAAGCTACCGCTGCGACGAGGACTTGCGGACGCAGGTCACAAACGCAGCCAAGTATCACTCGCGTCACTCGCCTCTATCGAACCCGTTGGTCCTGGGCGTCAACCAATTGCCCGGAAGCTAGTCCCCTCTCTGACAATGCCACGCTGGGAAAACCAAGGTAAGGAGACGGCGATACAGAGGAAACCGTTACCTAGCTACTTGGACGGGGCAGTGCAACATAGCCCTGTACAGATGTCGCCTGTGGATGTCAGCCCTCTGTCTCTCTCGGAGCGAGAGATGAGATGGCCGAATGTTCCTCATCGTGTTCCCCAAGGGCCTCGGCCTCCGCCTTTAAGCTCACGCAATGACAGAGCGTCAACGTACGACGCGCCAATTTCTTCGCATCCAGTCCGCACCTCGTCTCTTTCCCCACTGTTTTCACCAGCAGATATTGCATCCCTTGATAACAACGCGCCTCCATCTCCACATCCCGTGCGCGCCTCATCCCTCACTAACCCTATCACGCTCGCTCCACTCCCGCAGCAATTCCAAACTGAGAAAAACCCCACCCCTTTGCATCTAGAGAAGAAATCTACCCTTTCAAATCCAGAGCAGAAACTTCCACCTCCAACCCGCCCACGCACAAGATCCGAATATACACCTTACCGCCCGCCAGTACTCCCGTCCGCCGCTTCTCTCCGCCCAGCCTCCTCGGCGGGCCAGCCTCAGTTACTCACCCCAGGAACGTTTGCACGCCCAACTCTGCGGCGCGTCGCGAGTGCAAACTTCCATGCGGCAGTGGAGCCTGCGGAAAAGAAAACTCCCGTGATTAGGCGGGCTAAGAGCCAGCTTATCGGGAATAGCCGCAGCAGTGCTGCGACTGGCGTGCCGGTGCGGGAATTGAAGAGGCTGTGGGAGGAGAAAGCGAGAGAGGATGCTGCTGCTGCTGCTGCTACTGCGGGGGTTGCAGCAACTGGCGTGGTCGGGAGGAGGTATTCGAGTGTGAGTGTAGGGGAGAAGAGGGTGTGAGTTAGGGCGATAGAGTGTAAACGGCAGAGGGGGCTGTTTGTATCCTTCTATTTATGTTCTTTGTTTCTTTCGTGGGATGGAGTTTAGTGGGCTCTTCTTATTCTTTGGTTTTGTGGTTCATTCAGGGAGTATTGACCTTTAAATACATTTTTTCTGCTTTGGGGTTTGGGGGCGGGGGAGTACAACGTTTGCGAATAGGTGGGTTGGTGGGGTTGG
>Ga0307512_10007438_pt1 | contig 10869 bp, 7 predicted proteins | sample 14_EM_MG_FD_200267 | JGI IMG/M metagenome (GOLD analysis project Ga0307512, IMG submission 200267) | Populus trichocarpa ectomycorrhiza microbial communities from riparian zone in the Pacific Northwest, United States - 14_EM | ecosystem: Host-associated > Plants > Roots > Unclassified | place... | reverse complement strand
AAAGCATCCATAAGGAAGGATATGGCAGCCTTGATAGGCAGATATGTACGGGATATTCTAGCCACATCCTCCGGGATAGCAACAACTTATTTCATTCACAGAGCTACCACTAAGTATTCTTGAGCCTTTTAGCATATGATCACAGTCAAAACGATGTATATAAACAATAACCGCCACATGGTGCTGTGATTAACCATGATGGAAAGCCAACAATCGTTGACACTCTGTTGACGCTCATTTTGAAGATGGGGCAGGAAGCGTTTCACTTTCACTTTTGCCTATAAAGGCAGCCAATAATCAGTTTGTGACAATGTGCAACCTGTCGCCCCCCAGATCACCCATGATACCTGACCAAAAATTGTTGACGCTCCGTTGACGCTCATTTTCATGATGGGGAAGGGAGGGTATTGCAATCCGTTTTGCCTATAAAAGCAGCCAAACATGCCTTTATGACTGACTACAGCCTATCGGAGGTGTGATTTCCCAGGACTCATGACCAAAAATTGTTGACGCTCCATTGACACTCATTTTCATGATGGGGCAGGGAGGGTATTACAATCTGTTTTGCCTATAAAGGCCGCCAAAAATACCTTTATGACTGACTACAACCTATCGGAGGTGTGATTTCCCAGGACTCATGACCACAAATTGTTGACACTCCGTTCACGCTCATTTTCATGATGGGGCAGTGAGGGTATTGCTATCTGTTTTGCCTATAAAGGCCGCCAAAAATTCCTTTGTGACTGACTACAACCTATCAGAGGTGTGATTTCCAAGGACGCATGACCAAAAATCGTTGACGCTCCATTGACGCTCATTTTCATGATGGAGCGGGGAGGGTATTGCAATCTGTATTGCCTATAAAGGCAGCCAAAAATTCCTTTATGACTAACGACAAGTTATCTGAGTTGTGATTTCCCAGGACGCGTGACCAAAAATCGTTGACGCTCCGTTGACGCTCATTTTGCCATGGCTGTATCCACAATATGCAATCATTGAATTTGGCACAGTTTATCATTCACATTGTTTTGGCTGCCTTTCTTGCATTTTCATTTAAATTCTTCTTGATAACTACGTTGTTCTTGAATAATACATAGATATATATAATAATAATCTCCAAAATCCCGTGTCTTTCGGTCGATGCTCGTCATCAGTAGCAGGATCGCTCAATCTGCTGCTCTTGTCTTCAAAATGAATGTTAGCTGCATTACCACACCACAGAGAGTGTACTAACCTTCATCGGTCAGCATATCTGGATCAAAATCAGTATCGTGCTCGGTATCCTCATCATCTTCGAACAATCCCACACAGTGAAGAGCTGTATGCAAATACGTATATCCGGCCGGCAAATTGATGATTTCAGCAGGTTGAGCTCAAGAAGTGTTACCGGTTGGCGCGGGTGGCGTGCCTGGCGGAGGTGGAGTTGGCTATGGAATCCGCTCTCTGCGTCGGGCGGGTGGAGATGCACCTGTTCCTTTGCGTGTCCACCGTGTCTGCGGAATCTTTGTGGTGCCATTTTGGCAAGGAAGGCAGCCAGACGTTTGGTTTTGACGAAGCATTGCCGGGTGTCTTTGTATCGCATCCTTCACATTTTTGTGCCCAGGAAACTCAACACCCCACTTCTTTTCTTCTCAGACCTCGGCGCGTGGTTTCTTTATGAGATATTTCGTTTCCTCAATTTCTGCGCGCAAAAGGCCTTGTTAAGCCATTTTGGCCATATTCAACGCCAGGCGCATGTCGGACTGTTCCAGCTGTACCCGACTTCCTTGCCTTGCCATACTTGCAGACATGTTGAAAACCTACAAGACATTAGTGGCTGCTTCTAACAATGAAATTCGGCTGTTACCTCCACCATATACACTTCCATAGCCTCCTCTAAGGTGATTAAAGCCTGTTTCGTCCACTCACGGGGACGCTTATCAGGAAATCCAACTGCGAAAATTCCAGTGCTAATAACATCATGATGTTCGATTTTGCAGACTGTGCGGACAAACGACGTTGTGGACCATGGAGGTTCCCTGTTACGGGCAGCGATACATTGGTTGTGTAGCTCTCTCCGGACACCCACTGTACGTGACACGGTTAATTGACCGCCATTTGCCTTCATATGGATATACTCACATCCTACTCCATGCTGCTTCTTATTTTTGCTGCTTCCAGTCTTGCGGACAATTTTTAAATGTGCATCCTGGGTCATATGTTTGGTGGCTGCATTGGCAGCATCGCGGTGAACTAACTTGTGTCTGTGCTCTTGTTGTGTGCCGATAATTTCCGTAGTCGATGTAGAGCCCGCCAATCGGCCGGTATTCGATCCGCCCCCACCTGGTGGGGGTGGTTGTTTATCCATGATCTGCTGGTGTGGAATAGGAGAGGAAGATGATAACGAGAGGAAGTGGGAAGCCCTGAGGACTGTATAGTTAGAATCTTGTCAGAATGGAATAAGTAGCAGCTAAGATGACTGTTATGCTCACGATGAATCCTGCTGAGTATGGCTGCAACTTGCAGGGGTTTCCCACCGTCCCACAATTAGCAATAAGTCGGTCTGATGTTGTTTGCTTGGTAACAAGGATAAATTGCGGCATACAACCGCCGGATTCACCTAATTGTGTGACATAAATAGGATGTAGTTCGAGGGAAAGAATGTCTGCTGATGTTTGTCTCAAATAATCCCCGGGATATTACATGGAAATGATGCTAACAATCAGGTCATGTTGAACGGTTAGCGTCACTATTCCTGATTTATTGACAGTCAGGAGGAAGATTTTGCTTTGTTCAAGATGAGTAAATGTACTAACTTTGACATAAAAGACGCAGCTTTCCTCCATATTGTCCATAACTTGCAACATCCAACATCTCGCCTAACAAAACAGTCCACGCAAACTACAATGGTCAATGCTCCGAAAAAGAACTTTTCGCCACTTCCTGTTACGGGGATATTTAGGCCCAATAATCAATACAACATTTATTAGACTAAATAACGCGGCCTATCTAAACTCCCGTTCTCCTCGTCTGTCCCAAAACTCAACCTCTTATCTAGTTCCACTAGTAAGAGCTCACCACTCTTCCTTGTCCGTCCTCAGACGCTCTTCGGAAAATCCTTCGAAGGGAAACAACCCTGTAGTGATGTACCGGTGCAAGTCGTACTCGATATCTAAAATAACAATGTACAAAGAAATCACTCGGCAGATGTGGGTTAAATGCCGATCTCGGAAATATTGTATTTGATCTCTGATAGTTTCGACGACCGCTTGATGTGCGTACTGAGATTGTGTCAACCTGGTTGACCACATAAAGGGAGTATTCTCGGAAATGGATTAAAGAAGTAATCTTGAAGTTTTGTGTAGATAGAATTCTTAATAATATTTTAAGGTGTTCTTCGCTTGTAATGTCTGACTGTGGATTGCTGCTTGAGCTTGGTTCTTATCATTGTCGGGGACAATGCGAGTTCTTATATAGTCGGGCCCTCAGGTCAAGCTTGCCATCGGGTTTCCGCCATGACACATAGTTTGCTCGATAGCTTATCGCCGAGATCATATTAATGACTCATTGATAGTCCCACGAATTCCCTCAAGGTTATCGTGTTCATGTATGAGTGGTTTTAAGGCATTACGCCCCCACGCTGGGCCAGCCTCATATCATGATATCGCGCGCACTTAATATGACAACTCGTAACTTCAACTTAGACATCTTGCTTCCCATTTGTTCAGTAGTTGGAACATCTGACGACTCGTAGTCTTCTCAGTGCATATCGCAATATAATCTAATAGCTCGTCGCTATTAATTGCCTCATCTTAGATAAGGATGTTTGGCATTGCATCAGAGATTTACTCGGCGACCAACCGATTCTCTGCCAACATAGATTGATGACACGTATACCTCGTATTGATTAAACTGGTATGACGTTGCGATGCATACTAACTCAAAGCAATGAGCAGGGTCGCTTCAGGACTCGTATCTTCAGCCAATTTCATTAATCCCTCAGACACCGCATGCTTAGGTCTCGACCTTCCCTAGACTGGGGAGAGCCGCAAGTTGTTCTCACCGCTTAGCGCATGAGCTTGCAGATTCCCACTTACTCGCATATTGCGTTACGTCTGCTGCACACTTAATTCTGCGTAAGCGCAACTTAACTGTGTGTCGTCCCGCTAGATAAGATATAGTAGGTGTGGCCAATAATTATGCACACTGCTGAAGATTTTTCACTTCTCAGTAATAGCTACATAATTGCGTCATCAGAAATGAATCCGCTAGTCAAGCGGTGCCTGACTAATTGATCGACATGCGGCCTGAGTATAATCCTGCTGAGGATTACTCAGCTGACAAACGCGATGTTGTTTCGCAGGGAGGTGTTTTGCATATGACCTCATATCTCTATACGAATAGTCACATGTACTTGCATACAATCCATTCATGTATCATTACCGCTGCTAGAGGAGTACCCCTAACACTTCCGGCTGGCAGAAATGGGAAATCGACAATGCGGTCAACCCAATGACATCATCAAGCGAATAAAGGCAAGAGCGGCTTCGCGGCAGAGAGAGTCCGAGCCCTTGGGGCATTGCACAGCTTGAGATCCAAAAAGAAGCTTGCGGCGGAGAAACGACAAGAAACGCACTTCTTAAGCAATGAAGAGAAAGAGATATGGATTGAGGATTTTGTTGAGAGAGAGACCGCTGGGGCAAGAAAGCGAGTTGAAGACACAGAGGCAGCGGTTCAGAAAGAGCAGGACGATATGATGCATGCTGAACTCGCGGGATTGGCGTCCAGAAGCCCGAAAAGACGTTTGAGGAGATGCTGGTTGCTATCGGAGACAGTCTGAGTGATCTTGCAAGTTCCGACCATGGGGAAGATGGGGAAGATGAGGATGATGAAGAGACAGAGTAGGACAAGCTGAGCGAAGATGACGAACCCGGCTGAGTGATGGGCACAATCACTAACCCGGTACAGCAGCGCATGGAGAGGTTTCGGCAGAAGCAGATGAAGTTCGACGAATTGACTCAACCGGGATGGGAGGATGCAGCCGACTATTTCCGGGACCGAGATAAGAAGTACGGCACGTCCGAATTGAGGGTTCTGGCAGTTGTTCAGCCGCAAACGAATGACGATGCTCCGCCGCATCCACTGACAACATAGGCAGAGTATATGGAGAGTCTTGACGTTGTCACCAGAATATCACAAGGGACTTCTCGACCAGGAAGTAGTCATAGCAGGCTAGGTTCGGTGAAGCCGCAGTCGAAATTGAGCATACCTAGTGGTGTGCCAGTTGCGGAGCCTGATTCAGCACAGTTGCTGAAAGCGATGCCAGTTGAACCAGTAAGCTTTTACCCCTGCATATTGTCTCCAGCTAATTACCATATAGATATCGGATTCCGACGAAGAGATGGTGACGGCTCCTGCGTCTGCGGATGAATAGATATGCAAACTGTAATTTTTGACGTCTGATCGCTGGGAAAAGCAAGTTGTTTACCAATTTTGCTATGAGTCAGCTTTTTCTTGATTTCAATGACCAAATTGTGAGACAAGATAATTCGTCTGTGCATGTGCAAGGGTCGAACGCACCATGAGAACGTTGTAGAATCCAAATCGCACTGTATGACGGCCAAAACCTTCTGTTTCATTCTCCAAGTGACTGTTAAGTGACAAAGCAAAAGCAATATTAGTGACGAAATGTGCTAACAGAATTTAAGTGAGTGATGTCATACGTGTCATGGGAAGAGCGGTCAGTGCGCATGATGAATTGATCTGAAAGACAACTGTCATGCTACATTCATCCATGTATCCAACTGCATAACTCTCCGCACAGACCTGGTACACATGGTTGAGATATTTCAAATTGCTTGTGGTACGTCATGGAAATTGAGGAGAAGGAGCTGGATAAGGAATGGTGAGGAAGTCGAGCTATATTTACCAAAAACTAGTGAAATGACCTACATGCCGTCAATTGCCGGCCGAAAGCGCGGGACTGTGATAGGGCCCTGTCATTTCACACTCAGATAGCGTAGATAGCAGTTGATCAGAAATTGAGAGATAACAAAACTCCTGGATGCAAACGATAATACTTACAAATGCAATATTGGATGTCAACAATGTGTATATGATTCGTTGCATACAATTATTGAGTGTACAAAGGCTGTTTCGATGCGATTAATCTGTGCGTCAACAGAGTGTCAACAATTTTAAATCTTACAGATTCAGCAATCAATGGGCAGCATTGTCCATCCGTCCAAAGTGAATGCCTAGGTCGGCATTATTGCGAAAACAGCAAATGACTCGGTCGTTGACACATCCTAAAAATGAGCTTAAACGGAGCGTCAACGATTTTTGGCATTGCGTCATGACATATCCAGTAGGCTGTGCAGTTACAGTACGTCATAATCAGACTATAGGCCACCTTTCTATTGGGCAATGGTGGTGGCAACATTTCTACTATGTCCTAAAATGAGCATCAACAGAGCGTCAACGATTTTTGGCCTTGCATCTTAGAAATTGCATGGGCTGTGAGGCAACTTTACGCCAAAATCGTGCTATCGGCCGCCATTCTAGGCAAAACCTCTTGCAACAACATCGCTACTATGTCGTAAAAATGAGCGTCAACGGAGCGTCAACGACTTTGGGCCTTGTATCATGGAAAATCCTAGTGTTGTGCAGTAACATTAGGCCATAATCAGATTATCGGCTGCCTTTCTAGGCAAAAACAGTAGCGGCAACATCGCTACTGTGTCCTAAAAATGAGCATCAACAGAGCGTCAACAACTTTGGGCCTTGTATCTTGGAAAATCCTAGGGCTGTGCGGCAACATTAAGCTATAATCAGATTATCAGCCGCCCTTCTTGGCAAAAACGGTTGCGACGATATTGGTACTATCGCCTAAAAATGAGCGTCAGCGGAGCGTCAACAACTTTGGGCTTTGTATCACAGAAAATCCCACGGCTGTGCGGCGACATTAAGCTATAATCAGATTATCGGCCGCCTTTCTAGGCAAAAATGATTGCAACGATGTCGCTAGGATGTCTTAAAAATGAGCGTCAACGGACTGTCAACAACTTTGGGCCTTGTATCACGGGAAATCCTAGGGCTGTGCGGCGACATGAAGTCATAATCAGATTATTGGCTGCCTTTCTAGGCTAAAACGGTTGCGTGGACATCGCTACTATTCCCTAAACATGAGAGTCAACAGAGCGTCAACAACTTTCGGCCTTGTATCACGGAAAATCCTAGGGCTGTGCAGCGACATTAAGTCATAATCGGATTATTGGTTGCCTCTCTAAGCAAAAACGGTTGCGGCGACATCGCTACTATGTCCTAAAAATGAGCGTCGACGGATCGTCAACAACTTTTCGCCATGGATCTTGGAAAATCCGGTGGCAGTGCGGCTACATTAACACATACTCGAACTGTCGGCCGTCATTCTAGGCAAAAATGCTTTTTACGACATCGTTACTATGCCTTGAAAATCAGCGCCAACGGAGCGTCAACCATTTGAGGCCTTCCATCTTGGGAAGTCAATGGGTCATGCGACCATGATGATCTATAATCGTACTATCGGCCGCCTTTCTAGGCAAATATTCTCACGACAAGATTGTCACCATGTCCCAAAATGAACATCAATGGAGCGTCAACCATTTGTGCGCTGGCATCTTGGATAATCTAAACTGAATGGAGCGGAGATAAACCACAATGAACCTATCGGCAGCCTTAGTGGGAAACACTGCTAGTGACGATATCACGTCCGCCTCCTACAATTGAGCGCCCATGGTGCGCCAAGACTCCAAACGCTGCAAAGCGATAAACTGCATTATGCTGTTCCTAAATGGGGTTTTATGCGGTCAGTCGTTGCAATCTGTAGTTGTATTCAACTTCACAAATATGCATGCAATGTCTTACTGATCTGATTATTTTCCTTGTAGCAGTAGAGTCAATATTTAAGAACCTGCATTCTGCGTTACTGTATCATTATTTTCGGCAGTCTCTCGAGTCAGAATACCCAGCATTCCAATTTCTACCACCATGTCGGATACACAATCTTTGAACACCTCATTGCTGGAGGTTATGATCTCTTCCAAAAATGATTGTGTCTTTATTCGTGATTTGAGCGACCTTACATTGCAAATCATCTTCGATGCTTGGTGGGCTTCATTGAATGTTGGCTCGAAGTGGCCTATTGCATAGAAGAATTCTAGACATACGCCTTCATGGCGATTCTATTTGCACTGCGGAATTGAGGAGACTGGCAGTCCTGGCATCATATGTATTGTGTGTCATCAAGTTCTTCGCCATCCATCAGAACATGGGACCAGCTCAATGGGGAAACACTAGCTGCCAAAAGCTCACATCGCAAAGTTAAATGAATTAAAAGAGTCAGAGGTCACTGAATTGATGAGTTCGACGGTGGATGAAACAGCATTGGCCATCCTGAAGAAACAAGAAAGTCGCGGAATCACAATTGTTAGTGTGCCAAGAAACATGATATTTGATATCCAATTAAATCCATACTGACCGAAATGACAGACAAAACATTCCAAACTGGCAGATAAGGACTTTGGAACTTCCGAATTTCACCAAGACACGTGGAATCGCTACCTCATGTGAGGATTTGTTTCAGCACATAATCCATGGAACACTATATCAAATCTCGAGCTACGATGGTCATATGAGGCATTACGCGACGCCGTAGTCCTACCATCCGCTACGACCCTTAGTAACATTTGCCGGAGGGAATCTGCACTGACTGTGGAAGCAATTAAGAAGCAATTGCCGATACAAGATAAAGTTAGTTTAGCTTTGAATGGATGGACATCAACGAACAAACTTGCCATAACGTCGGCCATTGCTTACTATATGGATCGAAATTGGGCATTGCATGAAGTTCAACTCACTCTGGATGAGGTTGATCGCCTGTTCGGTTCCCCTTTTGAAAGCTAATTAATGATTATAGGTCAAGGGCCAACATACTGGAGCAAGGTTAGCCGTATATTTGAAGGACGTGCTTGATCGTTTTGAGCTTACCGATGGCTGCTTGCTTGGTATTACAACTGATAATGCTTCGTCAAACTACTCAATGACATGCGAGCTGCAATGAACACTTGAGGCCTCTGGAATCGAGTGGCCGGCATTGAGGAACCACATACCATGCATGGAGCACGTCATACAGCTGGCTTTAGGTGCATTCTTGAGCAGTCTCGGTGTGACAGGCCGCACCAAGTCTTGGGAAGCCCATGAGCGCGATCAACAACTTGGAGAGAATGAAAGCAAAGACATTGGGAAGAGTCAAAGACTTCGAAAAGAGGGCAATGCTAGAATCAACAAGGTGTTGGCAATGAAACCAGGTTTAGCAAAGATAATTGAGAAAGTATGTATTTCATGATATTTTGAAAGTCCTGAAGCTGACCTTCATATAGCAGAGAATGCTTGCTGTATTAATTACGCTGACACCTGGTCGCCGAAACAAGTTCATTGACTGTCAAAAAGCCAAAGTCCGCATTGGGGTTCTTCCGATTATGGATGTGAAGACACGTTGGAACTCTCTACACTGGAGTTGCTCAAGCCTGCCTACCGCTTACAGGAATCCACCCGCGAGTGGCTTCAAAACCCCAAATACGGTGAATATTGGCCACTATTCACAACTCAGGATGAATGGACGATTGTCAAGTTTGTCATGGAAGTGCTGAGGCCATTTCGATATTGGACCCTTTGGATGTCGAAGAGGCATACAGTCACATTGCATCACATTATCACAGTGTCCAATGACATGTTCGATCACATGGATGGCGTGATGCGGGCTTTGGCCAAGAAGAAGACTCAATGGAAGAAAGACTTGTTCTTCGCTGCGAAGTTAGCTCAGCAAAAGCTTTCTGTTACAGGGGTGCTTAGTCCCAATAATCGATACAACACTTTATTGAACTAAGTACAGCCGCCTATCCAAATATCTCTTTCTCTCCTCGTCTTATCCTAAGACTCAACTTCTCGTTCCTGAACAACGAGAACTCCCGTTCTAAACCTGTACCACAGACCTTCTCCTCTGTAGACGTAGATCAATTCTCCTCGTTCCAGGAATCATCCTCTGAAAACTCTTCGAATGGTAACAACCCAGTGTTCAGATACCGTAGCACCAGGTAGTTGATATTCTCTATCTGCGCGAAACGAAAAACCACTCGGTAGGTGTGGATTGAATTGCGCTCGTGTAAAGTGAACAGAAGATTGCCGAAAGTCTCGACAACTCGAATCAGTGCGTACTCAGCGTGCGTGTACCTGTGTCCAGGCATACAAAGGGTAATCGCGTAAGTTGATTAAGGAAGAAATAGTGACGGCTATTTCTTAAGGATAGATAAATAGATAGAATTCTTAATAATATTTTATGATCGTCTTCGGTGTTCTGATAGCTAACTTTGCTCGCTGATGATTCCCAATTCCTTCGACCATCGCTTGCTCTTTATAGCTCACTCTTCTACTTAGCTCTGATAGAGTTATCTCAGCCATGCTCCCTTAGCGCCCGGTGATAACTCTCCTCAACACCCTCAGATAATTGTGCTCATGCAATGTAGTTTGAAAGCGTTACGCTCCTGATAACAATCAGGCCATCCATTGGGCGATATCAGTCCACATATCTTTGACAACATGGGTCGGCAGTTGGAACACTTATCGCCCTTGCGATAATGCTTGCGCCTCTTAAATCCCTCATGCGCATGAGTTATTTAATTGAGTCATAGACTTAGTTGGCGACCACCCGATGCTATGCCAACGTAGATTAAAGACGCGTAAGCTCGTATCCGATACGAGGTTACATTGCGATCCATACTACCAGAGTCAACTTAGTAGTGCTCGCTCTAGGCGCAATGCCTACGTCATTAATCCCTCAGTTACGTCATGCTA
>Ga0307512_10007437_pt1 | contig 10871 bp, 9 predicted proteins | sample 14_EM_MG_FD_200267 | JGI IMG/M metagenome (GOLD analysis project Ga0307512, IMG submission 200267) | Populus trichocarpa ectomycorrhiza microbial communities from riparian zone in the Pacific Northwest, United States - 14_EM | ecosystem: Host-associated > Plants > Roots > Unclassified | place... | reverse complement strand
CCGTGCACTTTAAGAGCCGTGATGTGGCTCTGACGCTTCGGGAAAGCTAAGTAAAAACCCCTACCTGTCGAATGACTGCATCGTATTGAGGTATATATATAAAAACCCCGCGCTTCGCTGGCGGATTCCCCTCCGAACTTGGGGAGGGGATTCCGGCCTTGGTGGATCCAGCCTCCACTTCATTTATGCTCTCACTCTCGCCCCGGACCCTTCAAGAGACCATGGCTGGCAGATATTCATGTCCGAACAGCGCCCGGAAGTTGGACTGATTATGAGTTCTGTGCTGGTGTTTCCGGTAGCCCATATAGAGGGCCAGCTCGATCAGGCCAAGCGGCTCATCGTTCGACCTCTACGACGACGCGTGTTTACCTTCATCAGTCCCGCTCGGTGCTAGAGTCTACTTTCTTCGGAGCGCACGATGTACACAGGAACATTGCCACTTTACCCCGCTCGCGTGCCACCCAGCCTCACCCAGCATTCTCTGATATCGCTCGCAATCATCGGCAAACGCTCGCCTTCAGTTTTGGTACATAGCCTTGCCTGGTGGGGTTTAACCGCATCTCGGAGAGAGATCTGGCGGGGGTTAAGGTAGAACAGAGTGAGTGCACGCAGCTCTAGACTCGGGCGCGTTGAGTTTGCGATGTTGCGGAAGATCCGTGTCGTCCACAGACGTTCTCCGGGCACGTCGGGAAGGGCGAGAGGGTGTAGTTTAAAGATCCAACGTCTGTAAACTTCATCACATGAGAAGGATGCAGCCGAGTGGGGGTAATGATTAATCCATCTGGGATCGCACCGGCACCTTCCTGTGGAGATGAATCTCCTTCCGATTGCCCGATTCCAAATACAGTCACGTCGATTCTCGGCTTCTATAGTGACTAGTCCAATATCAATACACCCCTGTGCCACCTTCCCAAACCTTCATGTACTCATGACATCCTATACAACCCCTGACGCTTCGGACTTGAGACATTGAATTGCGCGCCTCGCCGCGGAGTGACGTTGTTGACAAAAAGGGTCCGCGACTGCGCTCGCGCTTTCTACCTCCGAGTCGTTCCTAATTCCCTTCAAACTTCACCCATCCACAGGCGGGATTTGATTACAGCTGTTTGCAATTGATATGTAGCTCGCTTCGTAAAGATGCGCGTTGTTTATGTGTAAGCTTGGCATCTCTGCGGGGGTACTGAGGCACCCACCTCGGAGCACCAGGCAATAAGGTTTCACTGAAGAAAAAAAGGTAAGCGTAGCCCTCTGGTGCGCGCTGTAAAATCGACACTAATTTTGAGAGCAAACCAACACCTCAACCATGTTCGATACACCACGGATTTTTTCACGGAGACATCACAGTTTATTTAACAGGCCCCCCGAATCTACAGAAAAATAGATTCGGGTCCTCTCGATGAACAGCTTGGTGCACCGGCCAAGTGGACGGTTTTAGATCTGGGTGTTGGGTGAATACAAGGCAGCACTCCCGTAAGAGGTGTGATTGGGCGCACCCCAAGTGTCATGAAAAGTGGCAAGTTGTGGAACATGCCGATGACTCCTAGCCCGCACTCGGTGAACAAAAAACGCTGTGTGCATTTTTTCAAAATCGAGCTACCGGTTGGCAAAGAGCTGCGCTTATGTGATGGGAGGGGGGTCAACGTACACAGAGGGAAGGGAAACGCGCACAAGTTCAAGAAAGGAACGATCATGTGGTCATGTGCCAATTTGCTCCGACAGCGGCGGACGGACGGACTGTTTCCGTAGGTTGCAGGTATACTAGCGAACTATTCTCTTTTGGAGGAAGCAGAGTGGACCAACAGCCCACTAGCCCATGTTCCAGCCGCTGTCACCATCTTCCGTAAGGAACGACTTGAGCTAGGGTTTCCTCGTGGCGCCTTACGCCACGAGCTTCTTACTTCTCGAAACGGGAAAGATCGATGGTATTTTCTTTCTTGTAACGACAGGAACCAAGGAAAATATCGGCATCCGAACACGCTGGTGGGCCAGACTTCCAGTGACAGCTCCCTCTCGCGCTGACTGTCATCATTACATCAATGAGATCCCTCCTCCGAACATCTTAAGTGGGGGATTTACCATTCGCATGTCGTTATTTCTTCCTTCACTCTGCTTTACTGCGTACGCAGGTAGCTTGACGGCTCGCGTTTCCTCTACCCCTTATCCTACCATCCCTTCGAGGTTGGGATTTCGTGATTCCTGACGGAATCCAGCATTCGTAAAGGTTGACAGACTCAGATGGATGGATCAGATCTGACGGCGGTGGTCCAGGCCGGAGAGCAGTTGTGCGTATTCATCCTTTTTATCTTTGACACTCCGAACCAACGAAAATTTCCAGATCCGTGCTCAAGGTAGTATTCCCGATCTCGAAGACGTACCGAGACGATGTTTAATCCGTGTACAACCACGCAGTTGCTCATAACTTCTGTACAATGGCTATGGATATATGACTACTTTCTGACCCTCGGAGATGAGGTCCGGTACCCTCCATCCCTCTCGACCGGAATACCAGGTTCTGACCGTTGCAAAGATAAAATATGCTTGGTCCGGGAAGAGATCCTGGGGTAAGTTCGATTCTGCCTCGTCTAAACATTCGATAACTCATACGGTTGCTACACAGTATTCGTGCTCTTCATTGCTGTACGTCATCCCAAAACATCTCGAATCGCGACGGTCTTGACTGTGCTGTAGAATAGGTACACCCCCATGATACACATCGTCTGGGTCCACACCACCATGTTTCATTACATAAAATCTGTAAGCCCCGTCCACGATGCCATCGTGATACCATGCTCACAGGACGTCCCGTAGTTGTGCGTTTACACTCCTTTCTACTCTGTATCCCCGCTGTCGATTCTCACCCCATTCAATAATTCAACAGTTGCCAGGTCACTAAATGGGTACCGATCTTTCATACGGCCGCCGTCACCGTCTTCGGTCAAACAACGATTGCGTTAAGGTTTGGTCATTCTCTCCGGATTGGGGTGAACTCCTATTGAGATTGAATGCTGTGGTTCGTATAATAGGGTGTGGGCTATGACCGGGCGGAACAAGTTGGTTGGTGGTGCGCTTGCTCTTACGATTGCCGCGGAATGCTGTCATGGGATCTTTTCGATTGTCTGGATCGGGCTGCACGGACGTAAATACCTCAACTATCTGACCGTTCGTGTGCGGACTTATTTGTTTCTAGTGGCACCGTTCCCAGAGATAGACCTGGATCCATTCAAGGTCTGCATTAACAAAGAGTGGAAAATTGGGGAACTCCTGGTTAACAATCTATCAACTTTTTTCGGTACGCCCTCACCCTTCAGCCTGCAGCATTGTTTCACTCAAGAGTTTTGGCGCGCCTCACATTCCACATACCCCATGTCATGGCATCTTAGATTTCCTTGCGTTCTCGATCATTCTGATCACAGCCAGGAGATCAACGCGGAACAGACATCCGGGCATGCCTAGCATCTGGGACACTATTCTGCGAGACTCGACGAACTACTTCTTGCTCATATTCTTTGTTCAAATTTTGTCCCAACTGTTCATATTTTTTGCCCCGGTGGGTGGTACATGATATGTTTGAGGGTGGTCGACTGAGTTGTGCTTATCGTGTGCGTATTTCAGGTCGGAGTTCGGCTCTTTCCGGGGATGTGCGTTCTCTTTCTCCTCAATGCCAACGCGATCTTCGTGTGAGTTACTGATATCGGCCTGCGACCCATAGGGCAAACACGATTTTTGTCCCGGTAATGTCGTCACGCCTCATGCTTTCCTTAAAGAAAACTACTGTCCAACTGGAAAAACCATGGTCTCTCAGTACCTTGACTACTATCAGCATGGGAAGGTCGACGGATGGTGGGACTAGTTATTCCACACAAGGGGTGCATGAAGGATCGCACGAAATCCCACCAACTCCACCAGTACGGAACGAAGAGGATATAGAACTTAATGCTGTACCTCCATTGCCTCAGGATCGTGATTCACACCATGCACGTTAATTCTAATGCGTTTACATCGGTCTATACGCTCTTAACGGTAGTATATTTCCTTGTCTAATTACTTCTTATGTGGGGTTCTAGAGGTCGTCAATGTATAGTATTGCAGCCGTCGGTTTTGCATTTGTTCGTCTGGCTTTTGGCTGTCCCGTTTGTAGATTCGCCTGCCGCATTTTGATCCGACGCGTGGGGTCGACACCGTTAGCCGTCAGGCTGAGCCTTTCTTTCGTGGGTGGCGTTGTTTGATAACGTGTGCGGTTAGGTCTTGGCGGAATGGGGGTCTCCGGGGCTTTCCTTGGATGACCATCGATCACCCCCAGTAAAAAAATCAATTTATTGAGGTCGGAACGAGGCCAAATCACTCGTGTGGTCTCTCATCTGCCTGTGCCTCGCTGCAGCGGTGAGTGAGAACGGCTTCATAATAGCCCCACATTCTCTGCACAGGTGGTTTAGAGATTGGAAGAGCTTCCGTGATGTCAAAATCGCACTTCGATGACACGACTTCAATCGTTCCGATGTCCATTGTTCAAAGCTGACAGAAGGGCTCTTGGCTAAGATGACTATCGTTACGGTCCACGAGCTTCCAGGTCGTGCCTTGTAGTATGTACGTTACGGGTTCCCATCATCATAACGCCCATTGTAAGGGAAAGTACCAGGGGGGGGGGAGAAATGGTAAAGCGGGGCGGTAAAAAGATGTAAGCGAAAGGCACATCGAAGAGTAGAGAACCAGACGGATCGATGCGAACGCAAAGTCGGATGGACAGAGAAACGGGAAGAGCCAGTTGAACAGTCGCGGTAATTGGGAGGAAAAACGAGCGCAAAACAGACGAGGTTAGCATTTAGAGAAGGTTATACAACCGCGTGCTTACTCCGTCGGAAGTTCAAGGGATGGGGTGAAAAAAAAATACGTCCGAGTATTACGGGACGCGTCAATGGACAGAGGTTCTGTGCAGCCCACACAGATAACAAAGCGAACGAAATTCTTTCCAACCCCATATGCCGTGCCAACCAATTATGGGCACCAACCCCGCGTTTGGTGTAAACATCGAGTGCTAGATGGTGAACGAGAATGGGCAAGAGCGTATGACGAACGGTTGGTGTGCTCCGGTGCCAGGTTTGGCGTTTTGCGCTCATCTTTGATCTCTTGATGTTCTACCTGCGTGTATGCCTGTCGTTCTTTTGCATCCGCAGTGTCTTCAAGCTCTGGGTCTGTTCACCGTGTACTCAGCGCCTAATAATTCATCATTCCTCACGACTTCTCCCAACGCAAAGCAATGAATTCCATACCTTGGCGGGAAGACACGAAAAAACGCAGCGAGATGAGGATGAAGAAGGTATAGTTGATCGGGAACAGCAGCAAATCGTAAAGAATGATTAATGATCGACCATTGATCACCGGCGACTCACGCTGGGACCGCTAGATACACCCCCTCGAGGATTGCGCTTAAATCCTAAATGCCAATTCGCTGCTGTTGCCACCCCGAGCCGTTGGCCATAACATTAGCAGCGCGGGTGATGAAGGGTTCACCAGAAGCGAGAGATCAAATGGATTGTAATTTCGTCTGTTTTTGGCCATGTTTTTCCTGTGACAGGGTCAACACTTGTATAGTTATGCCTGAGGGTTGCTCACGTCGCTATTTGGCCCGTCAGGTGCTCTTTTCTTCGACCGGTATCGTAGCATGTACTTGGGGGTGGGGGCATCGGGGGTCGATGGTCGGAGGTTGAACAATGACAGCGGCCGCGATTCGTGTACGTCTAATGGTGGTGAGGCGGATACTTGGTTTCCAAAGTCTCGTCTTGTGGGTGGTGTTGGGTGGGGACAGCGAGGCGCTACGACACTTACTCGATGTTGGTGGAAAGGGGCAACTGGTTGCGTGTGCAAGGCAACTGGGCGGATGCAAACGACAATTCAGCACCATCACGATTATAGACGGTGAGGTTCTGCATTACGACCGTCCTACACTTAACCGTCCGCCGCATACTCTCAAGGAGACCTCTTCGTTGGGTGAGAGTCCGCGCGACCGCAGCTGCGATTTCCAGTGACGGTACGAGCGCGAAGATGCGGTAAAGGAAATGGAGGACACGGAGGCTCTGCGGTAGGAACGGGTTAGAAATTATAGGGACCTGAACCCCGCGTCTGTCTCTTGCCCGGATGCCTCCGAGGGCTCGGGGAACTCCGATCCGCATCCCATCTACGGAAATTGGTCATTTTCCACGCCGATAATCTCTCTTTCATCTCACCATCGTTTCTGACCGATCTCTACCCATTCCGTTATGCTCGGATAGTCAACCCGTCCCCAACTGCTGCTGTATTTCCGCCTTTGTGGTCGTTACAACGGCGATCGGCCCCTACCCACTTACCTCGACTCGAGAGACGTGGACGTACCAAGCACCACCCAGCATCCTCCGATACACAATCGTTGACAAAGACTCGCCGCCAGTTATTTGACCAGCTGCGATTCAACGATATTCCCAGCGGGTCCGATGCAACCAGAGGCTGTGCCATTCAGACTCCGTTGTACGGATTCCGAAAGGTTGCGTCATACCATAAATCTCGTATGTGTTGAAGTATAGCCGACGGTGTGCTCTCACAACTCCACCTCCTAACCTACCTTCGACACACGCTCATCCCAGGGGAAGTCCAAAGTCCGAGAACGGAAAACGGAGAAAAGTATTATTTCGATTCTAATGTATGACGAGGTAACTAAAAATGATGGGTATCTTCTAGGTCTTTGAAAACCGCCGCTGTCAACGTCGAGACTCAAGGGTCTGGCTCATTAAATGGTCCCGGAAGGGCGGAGGAGTCCTCCAGATCTTTTATCACTGAGAACAATTCAGGTGAGTGGAACGTCGTCGTATGTTGAGCGATCACATGCTTACCGAGCGATAACAGGGATGGGCGCGTCCACGAACTCTGACCCTGCCCGAGCGGATAATACCGGCTCAGGTCCTGGATCAACTCACGCTCCACACCCCTCCTTCCGAACTCCCTCATGGCATGGCTCGAACCCGTTGCGATTTGCTTGCCTTTTCCCATGCGGAGGCACGGTTCTGGATTTTCCAACGGCCGGATCGTTGGAATGTTCTCCGCCGCGACTGCATTACAATCGATCGAGTCAGGTGCGTCGTTTTTTGCGAAATATAATATGTGCTTACCGGCTAGAGCCTTGTTGAGGGTTGGAGCTCTTTTGAATCCCTCGTACCGCCGCACCCAGGCACACAGCTTGCTTCCATCTTTCTGCATCTGTGTGCGCTGTGGGCGAGGTCGTCCTTCGCTGCGAGGGCGCCTAGTCCGCTTGGCGGTTTGACGCCGGATGACCATTCAGTTGCATGAGGAATATGAGCACAGTAAATGTTACTTACCGTGGTCTTGTCTTCTTCTGCAATTGCTTTGTTTGTGTCGGCGTCAGCCGTCGTCTCGGGTACCCCCCCGGAGGGTTGTGGTGTTGGCAGACTAACGTATGGAACGAGCGGAGGCATGAGGGTTGATGGCCCCATCTCCGCGTTCCTGTGCTCATTTACACGGGCATGGGATGTTCCGTACGGTTGGAACTGTCCTGTCTGGATCAACCCAGTCCTAGTCGGACTAGTGCTGAGTTAATAAGGTTCCATGTTCTATTGTGGGAAGGTATCAGCACGGTTGCATAAGGATGATCAAGCTCGAGCACTTACCATGTAGAACGTGCTCGTAGGTTGTCCGCTCTGGCTTTCTCCCCGGTAGTTGGGCGGACTTATTCGCGATCGGTCAGTATTCGTTCTCCAAAAGTTTCAAAGTAAAAGGATTCTCACCGCTACTGAGGGTTTGGGCCATATTGGCCGCTTCCGACCCCATTGTACTGGCGAAGGAGTCATACAGAGTTGAAAAGGAGGAGTCGTATGACTGGGTCTGGTGGCCAATCGTCGGCCAATAATGGCCGGAGTGTAACGGCTGACCGTAGTCGTTGGCCTCGGTCGTGTATGGGCTGGTCGAAGCCAGTGGTTCTGCAGACATGGTCGTAAGATACCCGACGACGAGCTGGTTACAATGATACTCGCCGTAGTTGATTGTATCCAGGAGACTATCCAGTGAGCCTACCATGGGTCCTGGCTGCTCGACCAGACGCCAGCCATGAGCGAAGGCGCCGACAGCTTGATTGTCGGCTCCTTCACCGGTTGACGTATGGCTCAGGAATGGATGGGCATCGAACTCTTCAGGAGTGAAAGAGGTGGGGTAAAAGTTGGCGTTGTTTGTGTTATTGAAGTAGGCCATTTGGGTTGGATGATGGGAAGTATTGAGGAGTGCGAAGTGCGAAGCTGCTTTGAGCGTTGAGTAGGTGAGGAAACAAGCCCTCCAATTCTCCATGGCTTAAATACATATCGGTTGTGCAAGGGGGTGGACAGTGTCTTTGTCAAATATGCGCTTTTCGGTCATGAACTGAGCCACTCGTTAGAGGGTCATCCCTCTCGTATTTTGAAGATGTGTTAGCAGTTGACGCGCATGATTGATCTAGCCTACCACTTTGTTCGGATGGGATTCTTTGACCATGAACGGTGGGTTTGAGCGGTTGGACAGTCGCGATGGTTACGCAGCACTGCCAGCTTCGTGGCCATGCATAAACCATGGCAAGCCGATCGAGATGAAATCGAAGGGGCAAGACCTACGTACGCACGCGTCCGGACACTAGATCTCATTAGCTTCTATCCAGGTTACTCTGGACAAAAAACTTGAGGGCACGAGCGGATCAATCGTCGATGAAAGAATTTTCAGAGGTTGTGATGATAGGACGCCATGTACTTTACAGCGGGTTTCATTAATCTCGGCGCAAGCCCGGATCCGGCCCCGCGGGATCCACCTCACTTCCGAGGAGAGGCCCGATCTTCGATCGGCTGGAGGATGCCTCGATGAGGAGAGGTGATTTGTAATCACGGGTTTAGTACGAACGTCGTCCACAGGCGTTCTCCGGACGCGTCGAGAAGGGCAAAAGGGCGTAGTTTGGTAGATTCAAGGTCTGCAAATCACATATGTAAGGAGAATGCAGCCGGGTGGTGGGTAATCTATCTGGGATCACACCGGCACCTTCCGGCATAGAGGGATTGAGTCTCCCCTTCCGATTGCCCGGTTCCAAATGTGGTCACATCCGACTCTCGGCTTCCGATCCATCATACATCAATACTCCGTTGTGCCACCCTTCCAAATCTGTATGCGACTCACGACACCCTGTACAGTGGGTGACAGCGGGTGACTTGGCTTCAGACTTGAGAGATTGAATTGCGCGCCTCGCCGCGGAATGACCTTGTCGACCAAAAGGGTCTGTGACTGTGCTCGCGCGTTCTGCCTCCGAGTCGTTCCTGATTCCCTCAAACTTCATCCATCCACAGGCAGGACTTGATCGCAGCTGTTTATAACTGATAGCTCGCTTCGGAAAGATGCGCGCAAGATCTTCCGTTTATGCGTGCGTCTGGCATCTCTGCGGGAGTCCTGAGACGCCCACAAGCGTTGGGCAATAAGGCCTCACTGAAGAAGAAAAGGTAAGCATATTCCTCTGGTGCGTGCTGTACAATCGACACTGGTTTTGAGAGCAAACCCGCACCTCAACCGTGTTCGATACACCGTGGATTTGCTCACGGAGACATCATGGTTCACTCAAAAGGCGCCCCGAATCTATAGAGAAACGGATTCTGGTTCTCTCGATGAACAGCTTGATGTACCGGCCAAGTCGGCGATTTTAAATTTAGGTATTGGGTGAATAAAGGGCTGCACTCCCCTAAGGGATGTGGTTGGGTCACCACGGAAAGTGGCAGGCTGCGGAACATGCCAATGATTCCGAGCCCCGAACTCAGTAACCAAAAAGTCTTGTGTCCATTTTCTCAAAAGAGAGCTACCAGTTTGCGAACAACGGCAAAGAAGTCGACCATACTACGGAGGGGGGAGGGGAAACGCACATCATTCAATCAATGAAATACTTCCTCCGAGCACCTTGACTAGGGGATGTACCGTCTGCACGTCTTCATTTCTTCCTTGTTTCTTCACTTTGCTTTACCCACAGACGGCTCGACGGATTGTGTTTCCTCTCTCCACCCCTCCATCCCTTCGATTTCCTCTTTACATCCCCACTGCCGATCCTAACCCCATTCGATAACTCGGTAGCTGCCAAGACACTAAATGGGTGCCGATCTTTCATATGGCCGCTGTTACCCTTTTTTCCCAAATAGCAATTGCGTTAAGGTTTTGCCATTCTCTCCGGATAGAAGTGAATTACTGTTGAGATCGGATGTTGTGATTTGCATATAGGTATGGGCCGTGACTAGGCAGAACGAGTTAATTGGTGGTGCGCTTCCCCTCACGATTCTCGCGCACATCAGGAAAACCGCACGTTGCTTTTCGTGCTTGATCGGTATAAAACCCTGCTTTATGATCCCGCAATTTTGGCGCTTTCGCCGCTTATTCCCGCTTATTCCGCTCTTTCAAGCGGAAAAAGCAAAATTGCAGTTTTCCTGATGCAGTTCTGTCAGGGAGCTTTCGGGATTGTCTGGATCGCGTTGCACCCACGTAAATCTCACAACCATTTGATTGTTCGTGCGACTCATCGGTTTCTAGTGGAACCTTTCCTGGAGATAAACCTGGATCCATTCAAGGTCTGCCTTTGCAGGTGGTGGAAGCTTGGGGAACTTATGTATTACAATCTATCGACTTTTTTTTCGATACGTCGTTTTACCTGGGAGTTTTGGCGTGTCTCACATTCCACACACCCCACGTCATGGCATCATAGACCTTCTTGCGTTCTCGATAATTCTGATCACAGCCGCGAGATCAAGGAGGAGCAGATATCCGGGCATGCCCAGCATCCTGGACACTATTGTGCGAGACTCGACGCGATACTTCATGTTTATGTTCTTCGTTCAAGTTCTGTC
>Ga0307512_10007436_pt1 | contig 10871 bp, 6 predicted proteins | sample 14_EM_MG_FD_200267 | JGI IMG/M metagenome (GOLD analysis project Ga0307512, IMG submission 200267) | Populus trichocarpa ectomycorrhiza microbial communities from riparian zone in the Pacific Northwest, United States - 14_EM | ecosystem: Host-associated > Plants > Roots > Unclassified | place... | reverse complement strand
CAGGTTGACTCTTGATCATGGCATGGAGAGATAGAGAGGGATGACTTAACTTCGTGTTCTTAGGTGATGGTAGAGGAGATGGGACAAATCATCATGAGAAACTGGGACTTAAGAGAATTTCGTGTGCTAGTCAATTTACCATCCCCGATACGGCAGGTACGAGTCCCGATCCGGCGTGTAATAACACTGATACGAGGTCTTCCCAAACCCATCAGGCAAGTCGTACCCCTGATTTCTCATATCCACTCGTATCCTCCACATCGTTCTCATCTTCATCCCCCATCTCTCTCTTTCTTATCCACATCTCAACCATCATTGCAGAACACAAAGTTAAGTCATCCCTCTCTATCTCTCCATGGCATGATCATGAGTTGACACCGAGTACAGCATACACCGAGTACAGCATACACCGAGTACAGCATACACCGAGTACAGCATCCATCCAAGATTGTTTGTCTTCCATTCATTCTCATAATTACGAGTTGACCCCTGAATGTCGCGTCAGCTTCCGGCATGCCTCCCTACACAATCAACCACCATCAGCTAGCTCTCTATGAGAGCTGAAAAGTAAAGTCACCTTGTCACATTTCCACGGTTGCGATTTAACTAACTCATGAATAGTGTCTCAGCACCGGGCGCGCCAGCCATCGACCGCCTCCAAGTACTTGTCCAATCTCACTCGATCACGGCCTCCAAGTGTATATCCAAACTCGCTCGATTACAGCCTCCATTTTCGCACAATCACGGCCTCCAAGTGCATCTCCAAACTCGCTCAATCACAGCCTCCAAGTATATCGCGAAACTCGCTCGATTACGGCCTCCAAGTTCGCACGATCACGGCCTCTAAGTGCATCTCTGAGTTCACTGGATCTTGGCCTCCAAGTGCAATTCTCAACTCGTTCAATCACAGCCTCTAAGTACATCACTAATGAGAGACGGCGGGTGTACGGAGATACAGGGGTAACGGAGGACAATCGCCGCGTGCTGCCAGTCCAGATAATCCGTGTGCAGATAGGTAGCTATATAGATACATAGATACATAGATGAGAATACAAACTGAATTCATAAGTTTTGAAAATTGTTGAACGATAAGTAGTAGCTATTATTTCCAGGTGCACCAGCAGCATTTCGAAAGAAGCGGCGGCCGGAGAAAAAACCGCTTCAGCATAACTGCAGCCACGGCAAGGAGTGAAACACACGTGACATCCTGATGGTGCGTCTACGTCACCAAAAAGTCAAGGAGGTACGCGTGCAACGGGTAGCGCGTAATTCTCCGTCAGAGGGTACGAGGTTCAGTCAGAGCCGTCAGAGCCGTCCGGAACTCCTGGGTGTTTCTGACGCAAACAAGGGTCTTTGCTGATGTTCTTCTTCTTCCTTATTGTCTTGTTCCACAGGTTCAGGTAGTGAATCCTCATCTTCCTGTTCCAAGTCTTCTTCTTCTTGCTGTTCCGAGTGTTCTTCTTCTTCCCGTTCCGAATCTTCTTCTTCCTGTTCCGAGTCTTCGCTATCTTTCAGTGAACGGATTAATCCCGGAATCTTCCTCTTGATTGTAAGCTCCGACTTTGAGCCTTTGATATTCCTTAGCTTTAGGGAAGAGGGCTGTTCCCTTATCTGTTCTCTTCCATCGATAACAAACAATGGTTTTATGCGCTCCATTCCGATCTGCAGGCCATGCACATCTCTGTCCTTCTCCGGCGGCCTTTCTCTTATCGAGTTCACTTTTATTTATCCCTCCTGGTTGCTCCACATATGTTTTGCCAGACTTATTTTTCATTTTAAGGTTTTTCTGGACCCTCGGTGGTTTATTATTGTTACGGGGGTATTAAGCCACGTTTCAATAAAACACTTTTTATAACTTAAATACAGCCGCCTAACTAAACTTCTTTTTCTTTCCTCGTCTTATCCTAAGACTCAACCTCTTGTCCTTATACAGGAGCTCCCTCTAAAAACAATCCCTGTTTTCCTCCTGATCGTGAATACGGCTCGTATCGATATGTTCCTCGAATGGTAACAAGCCCTCGTTGACGAATCGACAAACGTCGTACGTGATGCCAAGAATCTCTGCTGAGTGCAAGGTCCAGTACTGACCAGAAGTATTCCTGGTTTCCTCATAGAAGAGAAACAACTCTCCTAGTTGACGGACCAGATGATCGTGTGCCGTGCGTCTCTTCAATTGTCTCAAGGTATACATAAAAGGTAAATTCACTTATTGGGAGTAGTGAAGTAATGATGAAGTTTTGTGTAGAAATCTTAATAATATTTTAAGGTGTTCTTCGCTGGTAATTGTCTGACTGTGGATTGCTGCTAGAGCTTGATTCTTCTCATTGTCGGGGAGACAATGCGAGTCTTTTATAGTCTTTCGCTGGCTCAAGTTTGGCCGCTACTTCCATGACTATGACAATGGTTTTGTTTGATAGCGTCCTCGGGACTCTGTCCTGGTCTTCACCACGAGTTCCCTTTAGGTTATCGTGTTCATGCATGATTGGTTTCAAAGCGTTACGCTCCTCGTATGAGGCCATCATCCTGCAAGATATCAAACGCAACTTATGACAACTCATAACTTCAACTTAGACATCTTGCTTATTGTTACGGGGGTGTTTAGATCCCAATAACTAATACAATATTTATTGAATCTAAATACAGCCGCCTATCAACTCTCTTTCTTTCCTCGTCTTTTCCAAAGACTCAACCTCTTGCCTGTCTTGCAAGAGCAACCTCTTCGTTTAGCTGTCGACGTACAGCCAAATCTTCCAAGTCGGTTAAGTTGAACAGATGCCAATTTCCGTCGCCAATATAGACGAAGATTAAGTTTCCCCGTCGAATAACCACTCCTCGGAATACTCCTCGTATGGTAGTAGTCCCGTGTTGAGATATCTCAGCACCAGGTAATCGATACCTTCGTTCTGACAAAAAAGCCAGACCACAGCGGAGATGCGGGTTAAACGGTGCTCGTCCAACTCGGAAAGCAACCTGGCGAAACTCTCGACCTTCTGATGCAGTGCGTATTCGGCAGGTGTATATTGATGTCCAGGCATACAGTGCCCAGTCTCGTGTATGAATGAGGGAAGTAATTTTTAAAGATAGATAGATAGAATTCTTAATAATATTTTAAGATCGTCTTCGGTGTTCTCTGAAAGCTAATCTGTTCGCTGATGATCCTCAAAACCCTTCGACCGACCTTGGCTCTTTATAGCCGTCGCTCTCTCTCTTCAGTGTGATAGTGTTATCTCGGCCATGCCCCCTTAGCGCCCGACAATAACTTACCACAACACCCTCAGGTAATTGTGTCTCTGCAACGTGGTTTCAAAGCATTACGCTCCTGATAACAATCAGGCCATCCGTCGCGCGATATCAGCTTATCTTTTCTTTTTCTCAGACATCTTTTGCAATCGTACGATTCGGTAGTTGGAACATCTACCAACCAAGTTGATAATGCTTATCGCCTCTTAAATCCCTCAAGTAGTGAGCGATTTAATTGCGTCATAGATTGAGTCGGCGACCAACCGATACTATGCCAACGTAGATTAATGACGCGTAAGCTCGTACTCAATACGAGATTACATTGCGATCCAGACCATCGAACTACCGAGTGGTGCTCGCTCTAGGCACAATTGCCTACGTCATAAATCCCTCAGTTACGTCTAGCTTAGGTCGAGACTATTCTCAAGACGGTAACGTGCCTCTCCTGATCCTAGCCCGTTACAGGTAGGGGAGAAGAGTTCTCTTGATCGCTTTTGACTATCAACTGCCGTGTGTTGTTACAACACATGTCCCGCAGAGTATCCGGGAATGAACAGAGCGCCCACGCTCTGCGCGACCAACATGAACTCCCGCTAAGGAGCATGTTGCTGACCACTTGGTTTCTACTCGTATAGGTGTTACGCATATCGTGGATATGTATGCTCATCCTTTAGAAACAAGTATCATTATCGCTATTAGGGACGACCCCTAACATCACCCCCTTCTCTAAGCTCGGTGACCTCAACGATGCTAAATAAAATAAAAACAAATTCCAAATAACATAATAAATCATAGCAAATCCTAGCTCCACCTCGATCTTATCATTTTCTCAAGTTCTTTTCCTTTTAACCTTTCTTGTTTTGCTAAACCTTTCATCCCTTGCTACTCCTGCATTCTGAGCATAATATTCTTCCAACAATTTCTCATTATGCTCTACCACATTATCGTATGTTTCCCAGGTGTTTTCTTCCTGTGCAGAATTTTTCCATTTGACCAAAAACACATGCTGCCGTGGATTATGGTCCGTTGGTCCACTTGCCACGATGTTCTCCATTTCCCAATCTTCACCATCCGCTTCGATTTCGATTACTTGTTTCTTGGGGTCCGTACCCTTATACCGTTCGAGTAAATCTATGTTGAATACTGAATGAAGTTTCCAATGCTCTGGTAGTTTCAGCTTACAGTATCGGTTGTTACTGCCTACTGAAAGAATTTCGAAAGGTCCTAGCATCTTATCTTCTAGCTTCTTGCATCGGTGTTTGGCTCGTATATTCCTTCCGTTTAGCAAGACCAACTCTCCCTTTTTGAACGGTACTATTTCCTTCCTTTTCTTGTTGTAATGTTTCTTCATTGTTTCGACCGCGACTTCCAACCGATCCTTAAGTTGCTTATGTACCTCTGTCATATAATGACCGTACATTTCCGATGCTGGGTTCCGAAACTGAATTTTCCGTAGGCCAGGAAGTTCTTGCTTCGAATCCGTAATTGGCGTAAAAAGGCGAAATCTTGGTTGTCGAATGCTTAGAATTATTATAGGCGTACTCGGCCATTGCTAGCATAGATGCCCAATCATTCTGTTCGTAATTGCAGTAGGACCTAAGATATGACTCGATTACTTGGTTAATGCGTTCAGTCTGTCCGTCCGTTTGGGGATGATATGCCGTAGACATGCTGCGCTTAATTCCCAAATAATCATATAGATCCGTAAAGAAACTTCCCGTAAATGTAGTATCTCTGTCAGAGACAACATCCTCCGGGAACCCATGGTACTTCCATACATTCTCCAAGTATGCCCGTGCCACCGTAGGGGAGTCCTTTTTCTTAATTGGAACGAAATGCGCCATCTTAGTAAACCGATCCACTACCACCAATATTATTGTAGCTCCTTCTGACTCAGGGAGGTCCGTAATGAAGTCGGTGCTAATATGCGTCCATGGTTTGCATGCCAATTCCAAAGGGTGTAGCAATCCGTGGTTTGCGTGTCTCGGGGCCTTGGTTCTTTGACATGTATCACACTCGCTGCAATACTTTCTAACATCATGCTCCATATTCGTCCAATAAAAATTCCTGGAAATAAGTTCCATCGTACGATCCCTGCCGAAGTGTCCTGCTACCTTGGAGTCGTGTTCCGATTGGATAATCCTTTGTCGTAATCCTTCTGGTACGTAAATCCTATTCTTCCAACATAACAAATCATCTGTTATCGTAAAATTCTTATCGATGTTTTCCTCCCTTATAACTTGATTGCATAGCTCCTTGTATCTATCATCAAGCCTTGCTTTTTCTTTGATCCTTTCTTTAGCCTCTGGTAATAGCAACTCTATTTCCATAGCTGATATTTGAATGACCTCATATTCTTTCGAATCCAGTTCCATCGCTCCAACTTCTAACCACTGTTCCTTATGTAACATTGGTTGATTTGTTGCTGAAGTTGTACCCCCTTCTCTAGAGGTGAACGCTGGGCACCTAGAAAGTGTATCGGCCTTAAGATTAGAAGAGCCCTTGCGATATAACAGAACGAAGTTATATTGCTTTAATTCTTCTGACCACCTCGCTTGTCTTCGATTTAAGAGGGGTGTTGTCTGGAAATAGGTAAGATTATGATGATCGGAGTAAATCGTTGTTTTGTGCTCCGCTCCTTGCAAGTAATGGCGATTCTTATTTAAGGAAAATACCACCGCTAGCATTTCCTTATCATAAACGTCGTAATTTAACTCGGCTGGAGAAAGTTTCCTGGATGTAAATCGGACAGGATGAATCTTGCCATCTTCAAATTTTTGCGACAAAATTCCTGCTATCGCAAAATCTGATGCATCTGTTTCCAGTAAGGCTGGTCTATTTGGATCGTAATGCCTTAGTATAGGTGTTTTCCCAGATGTAAAAAGTATGGTAATCTTAAGGAACGCAGCCTCTTGGCTTTCCCCCCATTTGAATTCGACATCCTGTCTAAGCAAATCCGTAATCGGGGATACTATTCCCGAAAAATTATGTATAAAACGTCGGTAAAAGTTCCAAAGTCCCAAAAGTTGCTGGACCTCCCTCCTTGACGTTGGTCTCGGCCAATCCACAATTGCCTGGGCCTTCTCCGGATCCATTTGCAAACCTTCTCCAGAAACGATAAACCCCAAAAACGGTGTCCGGGTTGCGTCGAATATGCACTTATCGATTTCGATACATAATTTATTATCCATTAGCAGTTGAAAAACCTTCGAGACTTGTTTATGATGTTTTTCGAGGGATCCCTTAGTGGCAATTAATATGTCGTCAATATATGCAACCACTACCATACCATCATCATCATTTATATGGACGTCTGTTTTTATGACTAACTCTAGTCCTAACAAGGGTCGCAAAATCCTATTAATTTCTCGTTGAAAGGTAGCCGGTGCATTGCATAACCCAAATGGCATAACCAGATATTCGTACAACCCGAACTTGGTACGGAATGCTGTATACTTTTCATGTCCCAATGCCATTCTAATTAGGTAAAATCCTGACTTAGGGTCGATCTTGGTTATATGCGTAGCCCCCCTGACTCGTGCCGATAATTCCTCCATTATCGGTAACGGGGTTTTATCCTTCTTAGTATAGTCATTGAGATGCCGATAATCAATACAGAGTCGTAATCCCTTGCCGTTAGGTTTTGGAACAAACAATATGGGGCTTCCAACGGTACTGCTAGAAGGTCTTATCTTTCCTTCTTTAATCATCGTATCCAAATATTTTATCAAGATTTTTTCTTCCTCGATGGATAGTTGATAAATAGGTCCCATGCGTAACTTATCGTCGGGTCCTTTTAGCTCTATACGATGATCGCAGCCTTTATTATCCGGTAATTTTTCTGCTTCTTCCGGATCGAATAATAACAAAAACTTCTGATAGCACTTAGGTAGCTTATTGGCTATAGTTGGGTTTGACTGAACTATTGCTCCAATATGTATCGCTTTCTCATTTAAGGCTATCCTTTTGTCGTAAGTAACTGAATATTCGGGATGAATTTTCCCATGATTATAACACTCTATCGGGCAATGAGGAAAATGTTGATGACTAGTCGTTGTTCCCCGAGCTTTATGCTTCTGCAAGTACCAAGCTGGAACCAGAGCATCGTAATCAGCTGCTGTTTTCATTACCTCAAAAGCATGGTCCTCCTCATCATAAGATCGATGATTCCCGAAGGAAAGTCCTAAAGGGATTGTGAACATGTTTTCGGTCTTCATGTTATTGCCCGATACATCTCCGGTTTGTACAGGTCGTTGTCTTTTCACGACTGGTATTGCGAAAGCCTTTGCTGCCTCTGGAGATATCACAAACGAAGTACTTCCATTATCCAGCATGCACCTTAACGGGAACTGTTTTCCGTCATAGTCAATAAAAAATCGGTAAATAGGTCTCTTGCCGACCTTGGTTGCTGAGACTTTTTGAATCTTTGGATGAAGAGCTGGTTGATAGTAAACAAAGTCGGTGGATGTATTTGTTCTCTTGGGATGTCGCTCCAATAGTTCTGAAGCTTTGCGTTTTGCCATCGCTATCCTTTCGACAATAGCGTAACCACAACGGGTTAATGTAGATATGAGAATTTCATTGATGATCGTATAATTGTGTATTGAATCGTATTCCCTTACGGGCCAGCCGTTTCGATCTTCGGATCATCCTCAGAGGGAAAAAACTTTAACAAAGGAAAAGGTCTTCCTGTCGTGAAACAGGTGTGTTAAAACAATAATTTGCGACCTTGAAGCTTAATGGGGCTTTCTATTCAGAATCCGATGGGGAATCCCACCAATTCCTTTCCTCCTTCTCTTCCTGCTGCTCATACTCACCATCCAAGCATTCTCCTTCCGATTGTTCTTCCTCGGATTCATCCTCTTCAGAATCCTCTTCTTCCTCACTCTCCGAGTCATCACTTGAGCTTTCTTCACTATCCGATTCCAACTGCATTCCAGCCACCTTCATCTTCTGGTAATCCTTGGCCTTAGGAAACGGCGCTGTTCCTTTATCCAATTTAATCGGTCTCCGGCAATCTACCACCCTATGGTTACCCTTCCTATCCGAGGGCCAAGCACATCTTAGACATTCTCCCGCAGCTTTCCTTCGCTGTAACTCGGATGAGTCTATTCCTTCGGTTTTGGTATTATCCCGTTCCGGTTTCCTGTCTTTTTTAAATTTTTTCCTATCCGATCGTTCGGATTTCCTGGACTTCTTTTCCTTCTTGGAATAGTCTTTCTCCTCATTTCGTCGAAACCTGCTAAGGGCCTTCTCTTTGGCCTTAAACTGATTCTTGAGGCCTAAATTATTTCGTGCTGCTTCCCATTTCTCGGCTGTTCTACCGGCATTGGTAATTATCGTCATAATTTCCTGATCCGTTCTGCCGGTCAAATCTACCGTATGCATTTGTTCCAGGATTTTATGTGGTAGCCTTTCGAGGATTAACTTCTTAAAAGCCGCCCCGGTTACTGCAGCCTTATCGTTGAGGGTCTGGATTTGTGTAAACATATCCCTGATGCATCCCTCGTATCGGACCTTTTCTAACTCTGCATAGGCCTCATCCTTGGCATCTCTATCCTCAAACCTAAGTTTAAGAGCATTGACATACCCGGTCATTGACTTTGGGTGCAGCCCTGACAGTGTGCCTTTTAGCCATTGAATATGCCATGAAGCTGCATAACTGTCCATCAACGATCCTATCCAGTCGATCGTTCGTTCGTCCTCCGGAAACTTTTCTGGTTGGTCCTTAATAAAGACCTGTACCAGTACCCACCAAGTATCAAAGTCCTCTCCGGGTTTTCCAAAGAATTTTTTAGGTTCTTTAATTTTAATTGGCTTGGAGCTTTCGAGATCCTTGATTCTTCTCTGTCTCCTAGACGGTCTTCTTTGCGGATTTCCTCCATGATCAGATGGTGGTGGATCTGGAGGTGGTGGAGGCCCTCCGTTTCCTTCTTCGTTTCCAGCCGCATCACTTCCGGCTGCATCATCTCTGGCTGCATCATCTCCGGCTCCTCCTCTAATTATTCCTTGCCAAGAGTATTCGCTTGCCGTGTCCCTAAGGCTTGATGCTGACGAATAAAAAGCTGCAACTCTTTGCGGATGTATAAACGGTTGGGTGCCTGAAGGTCCGGCAACGGTTTGTTGAACTCCCGAAGGCGATGATTCTGAAAACTTATATTGATTCATTGCCGTAGTCAACCCAGTATTAGCCTCTGCCAACTGATGTGTCGAATCTTCCATCATAGCCTGAAACTGGCGAAGTTCTCTCTTTGATGGCATGTCCCTAATCTTATCCGTGACAGTAGCTAATACCGTGGTAACCTCATCCACTCTCCTGGATAATATTCCTACCGTTTTTTGGACCGCCTGTACTGCGATCTTATTGGCAAAATTCTGTACCCCCATATCCACAACCTTCTTACTTTGAGCCTCTAGCTCTGCCTTAATCCCGACAAACATATCAGTAGCTTCTCCTACTATCTGATTATCCTGATTTTGTAAAACATGGATACTGGATCGTAATTCTCCTAGCACAGCCTGTTGGTAGTTCATCACTGATCCAACTCCTTGTACATCCGAGTCTATTCTCTTTTTCTCGGTTAAGAGTCGACTTTCCATAATCTTAATTCCGTTTCCTACAGAGACGAAATCCTCCTTTATGAGGTCTTTTTCTTCATTGCATGCCTTGATAACATGGTCGATTTGTTGAGCGAGTTCCGATAACTGTTCTTGAACTAAGTCGGGGTTCGCTTCTAACATTTGTATTTCCCCTTGTCCTTCCAAGGCTTCCTCTGGCTCTTCTTGCTCTTTGAGTAGCAAGTAGTCCCTTCGGGCGGCTTCGATCCTTCTTTGGTACTCTAGGCACCATTCTGGGGTAGTCCTTGCCGCTGGGGATCGGGGTTTCTCCACTCTGGACCCGCTGGGAGCTAATGCCTTGCTGGTGAACGTCAACCGCCTGCAAGGGGCTGCCATCCTGAATTAAATGACTATAATCCGGTGGTGGTATTAATCGAGTTAACTCGACTGTTGCTTCGTCCCGATGTGGACAATTCTTAAGCTCGCAGTGGTCGATACAATGTCTTTGTAATACGAAGGAATTCTTGTTTCTGAGTTTTCCTAGGTATTTATAACTATAGCACTCCGATAGGAAGCTACACTTCTGGCAGAGTACTGCTGGGCCTTTTTCCTCGATAATGTACAACTGGCAACTTATGCAAAAGCAATTCTGTCTCCGACAATGTTGGGCGCAAGTCCTCTGGCCCAAATAAATGCAACAGAAGTTGTCTTCGCACTTCGGGCACTCCAAACTCATAAAGTATATTGATCCTTGGTTTATCAATTACAATGAGGTGAAGTCCTGGTTGCTTATTATTTCGATAAAAATAAGCTCCGGTCTTGTAAAGTTCCTGATAAAGATGGAACAACTCCGGGGTCATATATCGGAGCTGTTTGAACAATCCTTCGGATAACAGCGTAGAGTACTTAAAATATTATACTGTTACGGGGGTGTTTAGATCCCAATAACTAATACAATATTTATTGAATCTAAATACAGCCGCCTATCAACTCTCTTTCTTTCCTCGTCTTTTCCAAAGACTCAACCTCTTGCCCGTCTTGCAAGAGCAACCTCTTCGTTTAGCTGTCGACGT
>Ga0307512_10007435_pt1 | contig 10872 bp, 11 predicted proteins | sample 14_EM_MG_FD_200267 | JGI IMG/M metagenome (GOLD analysis project Ga0307512, IMG submission 200267) | Populus trichocarpa ectomycorrhiza microbial communities from riparian zone in the Pacific Northwest, United States - 14_EM | ecosystem: Host-associated > Plants > Roots > Unclassified | place... | reverse complement strand
AATAATATTATATTATTTTTTAAAATTTATTTTAATATTAATCCTTAAAAACATGGACCAACACCGTTATTTGTGAGCAATCCAATGCAGTGACATAACATGAACATAACACTTTACAAACGCGATTCTCTGGGGGGTCGAACTGGATTATTTATGTCTCCTATCTATTTCTAAATATGATGCTTATAATATGAAACGAACTCTTGGTTGAAGTTTCCTTTTCATGTATTAATTGAATTTAACTGACATGCCAGAAACCAAATCTTCGCATCATATGTGAGAACTCCAGAAAGAAATTTCTCATGAAAGTATCAGATTGGTTAAAGATGGCTTGCTTAAGACCTGACTTGAGAAAGATTTAGCCTCGATGCTAAAACCTATCTCGAAAATACGTAAACTTTAAGAGAGAAAAAAACGTTGTGGGGATATGCAGGTCCTAACTTAAAAGTAATGAACTCAGAAACAGAAACAAGAGAAATGCAGATCAGCCAAGCCCAGATAAAATTCAAGAAAGTAGGGGAAAGAAAAGAAAGAAAAAGGCAGTACCATGAATGAGATTGAAGAGACTGCCATTGGGTTGATAATCATAGAGAACAAGCCTCTCTCCTTTAGCTTGAAAATAAGCAGCGATTGGCACCAAATTTAGGTGTCTAAGCTCACCTACAACATCCATATGCCTCTCAAACACATCACTACTAGTTATTGCAGTCTTACCAGCATCAAGCCGTTTCACTGTGACAATCAATTGATTATCAAGAACAGCTTTATATGTAGTTCCAATCGTACCCCTCCCTAGCAACTCAGCGGATGCCCTCATTAGCTGCTCTAATGTATAAACCTGTGCTTTCCCTCCACAAAACACTAAACTCCCACTCCTCTCTGCTCTCCTAACTTGCTGAACCAGCCCTTCTTTTGCTTCCGTATTTATAGTCTCATGACCCTTCTCTACAACTTCACTTTGCATTGCAGGTTTGGAATGAATCCTCACCGGAGAACTCGTCCCGGTCATTGCTTGTTCTTTCTCTTCAACTCGTCTTTCTTTCTTCTGTTTCTTGACCAGAAGAAAACCAATGCACAGCAAAGAAAGTACTAAAAGCGAAACCCCAATAGTAAATCCTAAAACAACACTACTTCTATTATATTTTTGCTTCGAAGGCGGAGTTATAGATACTACAACCCCACCTTGAGCTTGAGCGCTTTGTCCGAACGGTACTCCTGCTGGCGTAATAGCATTTGGAGAAGCTGATGAGTCAAGGAACGGAGACCGTGGCTTACATGACTTGTTAATAATCTCTCCGCAAAGATCAGGATTTAAGGAGAAAGAAGAAGTGTCAAAACGTGACAATGTAGGGGTCACAGGGATCGGGCCGGTAAGGTTATTACCAGAAACATTAAAGAAAAAAAGAAGTCCAAGGTCTAACGAAGGGACAGTCCCGTTGAACTGATTAAACTCGAGTTTAAGCGAGTTCAATCGGTCTAAAGAAGATAAGTTCACAGGAATTGGTCCGTTGAGATTGTTGTAAGAAAGGTCAAGAATTGTTAATCTATGGAGTAATAGAATGGAAGGAGGGAAATAACCAGAGAACGAGTTATGGTTTAAAATGAGAGATTTTAAGTTAAAAAGTGGGGACAAATCGGGTATTGGACCTGATAGAGTGTTGTTTTGAAGAGAAAGCACACGAAGTTGGTCGAGCCAGGAAAGAGAGAAGGGAGGGAAAGTGCCACGCAGACCCGAGGATTGAAGGGCAACACGGACAACACGGCCTTGAGCACATTTGATGCCTTGCCATTGACAGTATTCAAAACGTTCGTTAAGTGTGTAGAAGAGTTTGTTGTCTAAGTCAGCTTTGGATTTGAAAGAGAGAATGGAAACTACGTCTGGTGGGAGACGGTCTGTTGTTTGCTCAAGTTGGCTGGTGGTGAGGGTGGTGAAAGAGAGGAGGAGGAGGAGGAGGATTGGGTTGGTTAGTGACATTGTGAAGTGGAAAGTGGAGAATGTTGTGAGTTGTGTTGGTGTTTGTGTTTCTTTCATTTGGGGATGGTCGGTGGTGGTGGTGGTGGGTCTGAGTGTGTTGCTGGGCAGCTGGCATGGCTGGGTGATTCGTGAGTGGGGATTCAGGAAGTCACGTGGAAGGAGGGAATGGAGAAATTTAGAGCATTGGAGAAGTCATTCTGTTATCATTTGTTTGAAAACAAAAGTAAACTTGGCAATTCATGACAATATATGCTGTTACCAGGCAAATATTGAATAAAAACTAATTATAATTACAATATATTAGTAAAAATTCTATTAGTAAAAGAATTTTATTCACAAATAAAAAAACAAGAAAATAAAATCAAGTTAAGAGTATTTTAAAAAAGATCAAGCACACATGAATTGAAAAAACAGATAACACATAAAGACCTTACATGATAGACTTAGACAAGTATGCGTTTTAGAAGGCAACACACACAATTCTTAAAGAATATCAGACATGTGATATCTAGAAACAATACCAAAAGAAAGGTAAAATATATCGATAATGTTGGTAATTCCTTTACTATTGAACTTGTAGAGTATTAGTCAATTGTATGATTAGAGCTAATAAAGTTATATATGAATCTTTTTTTTTAGTTTAACGTGGGTGTTCGGGTCAGCTTGCGCGCACCTCGACTAATCCCACGGACCCTGAAGTTAACGACCATGTAAGCCTCCAGTGGCCATTATATGAGCAACCACAAGGCTCGAATCTGAGACCACAGAAAGAGCAAACCTCTTGATTCCAAGCTCTTACCACTGGACCACCACCTAGATGGTTGAATCTTTACATTGCTTGGTTGTTTGTGTTATAGGTAATAAAATTATCTATAAAGAAAAAAAGATTTGAAAACATTTATGTGGTTGATATAAATAAAATTGATAACGATAATGTTAAGTGCTTTAGTGTATTATTAGACTCATCTTGCATTTGACATTGAAGACTTTGGCAAGCTAACATGGAATTAATTTATAAATTGTCAAAGAAAGATCTAGCGAAAGGGCTTCCACATATTGAATAAAAAAAGGAAGTGATATTTGACGCTTATCAATGTAAGAAGGAAGTAAAGAGCTCTTTCAAGGCCAAGAATCAAGTTTTCACAAATCATACACTTAACTCCTCCATTTAGACTTATTCGGTCCTATGCATGTTTCTAGCCTTGACGGTAAAAATTTTGCATTTGTTATTGTTGATGATTATACTGAATTTAAATGGGTTTTTTTTCTCACGAGGATAAGGCAATTCTAGCTTTCTCAAAATTTTGAAAAAGAGTTCAAAATGAAAAAGGTTGTTTGATTTTTAAAATTAGAAGTGATCATGATGGAGAATTTGACAATCTTGCATTTGAGAATTTTGTGTAGAAAATGATTTTAAACATGAGTTTTCTACTCTTAAAACTCTACAACAAAATGGAATTATTGAGAGAAAAAAATTATTCTCTTTATGTAAAATTAGAGACTTCAAATTGAAATATTCAATGTACAGATACACATACATATATAGCTACAACAAAGTGCTATTCTAGGAAAGAAGTTGTTGTTATGCTAGAATTAAGGTTGTCCCGTATATAGTGGGATTGCAACAATTACGCTATATACAATTTCCTAAATTATGGAGATTTTATTCTCTAACACTCCCCTTTCAAGTTGAAGAGTGAATGTTTTGAAGTCCCAACTTGCCACTTAAGAATTTTAGCCGATCTCGTCCCAATGCCTTTGTGAACATGTCGGCAAGTTGTTCATGTGAGCGAACATGAGAAGTAGAGATGATTCCTGCTTGTAACTTCTCCCTTACGATGTGGCAGTCTATCTCTATATGTTTAGTACGCTCATGGAACACATGATTGGCTGTAATGTGCAAAGCAGCTTCATTATCACAATTTAATATTATGGGTTTTTCCTGAATGACTTTAAATCATCCAAAATGTAGCGCAACCATGTTATCTCCAGGCACGCGGTTGCCATGGTGCGATATTCTGCTTCTGCCGTTGATTTTGCAACATTTGATTGTTTCTTAGATTTCCAAGAAACAAGAGAACCACCAAGAAATACACAATACCCTATAGTTGACTTTCCTGTTGTAGGCATCCTGCGTGGTCAGAATCACAGTAAGCTATCAATGCAAGGTTGTTATTTGCTGGAAAGAGCAAACCTTGACCAGGTGTGCCTTTGATAAACCTCAAGACCCGAAGTGCTGCATCTAAGTGTGGTTTTCTAGGTTGTTGCATAAACTGGCTCAATATCTGAACAGAATACACGATGTCAAGGCGAGTAACTGTGAGGTAGATTAATCTCCCTACTAATCGTCGATAACGGGTTAGATCATCGAGTAGAACACCATCCGCAGGAGTAAGTTTAAGATGTTCCATGGGAAAAGAGTCTGGTCGTCCTCCCAGTAAACCTGCATCTTGTAAAATATCTAGGGCATACTTCTGCTAACACAAAAAAATCCATTGTTTTGATCGAGAAAATTCAAGCCCCAAAAAGTATCTTAGATCATTAAGGTCTTTCATACAGAAGTGTTGAAGCAAGAATGATTTGAGACTGTTGATTTCATCCAAACTGTTGCCAGTAACAAGTATATCATCAACATATATAAGAACGACAGTGAGAGAATTACCATTAACTCTGGTAAAAAGTGAATAATCTGCCTTGGACTATTGGAAACCAGCTGCTTGAATGGATGTGGAGAACTTAGAAAACCAGTTACGGGAGGCTTGTTTCAGACCATATAAAGACTTGTTGAGATGACATACAAGATGCTCCCCCTATCGGCGAAGACCAGAAGAAGGGTCCATATACACGACTTCAGATAAGTCACCATGAAGAAACACGTTATGGACATCAAGTTGATGAATGAACCAACCACGGGCAGAAGCCACGGTAAGGAGGCAACGAAGAGTGATGAGCTTGGCAGTTGGAGAAAAGGTTTCTTGATAGCCGATGCCTTCAATTTGAGTGTAGCCCTTAGCAACAAGACGGGCTTTGTAGCGGTCAAGCGTGCCATCAGATTTATATTTAAGCTTGTAGACCCATTTACAGCCAATAGGTTTGTGGCCAGAAGGTAACGGCATGAGAGTCCAAGTATTTTGTTGTTCCAAAGCATCAAGTTCAGCTTGCATAACAGCCTGCCAGTGAGGATCTTGGACAGCTTGGGTATAGGAAATGGGCTTAGTTGTGCCTGAAATGTTAGCTAAGAAAACTCTATGGGAAGGAGAAAAACGAGAAAGGGATAAAAAAATGAGATAAGGGGTGATGAGTACCTGAAGGAAATGGCGCCGGATGGGATGAGGAGCGTGGGGAAACAACAACATTGGAGAGGTGATAATACTGATGCCAAGATGGAGGATGTTTTGATTAGGTGAACTGTTGTGTAGGAACAGGGGCAGGTGCTGGGGAGGAAGGTGATGAAGGTGTAAGATCAAATGAGGAGGACTCATGTGGGTGAGGTGTGTAAGCTCGGGTATTGGGTTCAGATAAGGATAGTGGATCGGAGTGGGAGCTAATGGGAAATGGATCTGGGTGAGGTGGGTCAAATGGTAAGGGGAGGACTGGATGTTTTAAAGGCAGGGAGTGTTTTGCAGCATATGGAAAATTGGTTTCATGAAAGGTGACGTCCCGACTAACAAGAAAGTGATGAGAATCAAGGTCGTATAATTTGTAACCTTTTTTACCAGTAGGGTAACCAAGAAAGACACAATGATGTGCACAAGAATCAAATTTATTGTGAGGGTGAACTATAGTAGCATAACAGAGGCAACCAAAAACTCGAAGATGAAAGTAAGTAGGCAATTTATTGTATAGCAGTTCAAAAAGGGATTTTTGGTTAAGTAATGGGGTAGGTAATCTATTAATAAGGTAGACTGCGGTCAAAACACACTCCTCCCAAAAAGATAAGGGTAAATTATATTGGAAACGCAAAGCACGTGCGATATTAAGAATGTGGCGATGCTTGCGTTCAACAACACCATTTTGTTGTGGTGTGTACATGCATGAACGTTGAAACTCAACCCTATTATTAAGAAAAAAATCTTTCATGGAAAGAAACTCAGATCCATTGTCAGTGCATATGATTTTAATGTTAACATTGAATTGAGTGCGGACAAAAAGAAAGAAGGATTTAAGCAGAGGTTGGGTGCCAGATTTGTTGCTCATGAGAAAACCGAAGTGCACCTAGTAAAATCGTCTACAATAGTTAGAAAATAACAGGCACCGGAATGTGATGAAATCCGGTGTGGTCCCCAAATATCACAATGAAGTAAACACAAAGGTGCACTAGTAGAAATATTACTTGATAGAAAAGAACTTCGAGTTTGTTTGGCCATTGGACAAACGTGACATTTATTATCAAAGGAAACAGACATGGAAGGGATAAAGGAAGAAAGTAACTTGAGACGAGCAAGTGAAGGATACCCAAGTCTTTGATGCCAAAGAGTGGACGAAAAGGGTAACATGGCAGGAAATTGGTGCTTGAGAGACAGATGACATGTAATAGAGACCTCCATCTTGTTTACCCCACCCAATCATCTTCCCCGTAGCCAAGTCCTGTATGACACAAAAATCAGGGAAGAGAATTATACAACAATGTAAAGATTTTATGAGTTTACTAGCAAACATTAAATTGAGACGAAAAGAAAGCACATGAAGAACATTGTCCAGGGTAATGTTTTTATTAAAGAGAATAGTGCCAGTGGAATCGATGGGCACTAATGAACCTGTAAGTAGATTAACACATGGCATGCAAGAGGTATTAAAGTGGACAAAAAAGAAAAAATCAGATGAAACATGGTATGTGGCACCACTATCAAGCATCCAAGAGTGAGACAAAATTGAATTAGCAGGTGAGGAATTGGGCAGACCTGCAGCGTTGGCAAAAACATCAGTATTTTTGAATGTGGGATTAGATAGGTGTACTAGTGATGCTGCTAATTGTTTGCATTGATCTACATAAAGACCATCCAAAATGTTTTTCAAATTTGAGTGGATTGATCCACATGAGAACTGGATTATTCAGTTTGGGCCGCAATTGTTGCTGGGGTTGTTTGGACCTAATGGTCATATGAAGATGAAGTGCACCACTTGTTGCGGCTTCCATTGTGTGATGCACTCCTTGTGCTAGCATGCTCATGTGGGTTGGAACCACCACGATAAAGTTTATGTCAAGGAGGATAGCCATGAAGCTTGTAACAATGATCGACTGTGTGATAATCCTGATTGTAATAGGTACAGTGCAGTGTGGATTTATTGGAGGTTGGTGTGCCTCTGAAACTAGTCTGATTTCTTTCAAAACGATGGTGAGAAGATCTAGCTCCTTTTTGGGTTTTCACGGCAGCAGTGATGGAAACTCCTTCGATAACAGGTGATCTAATTTCCCGTTGTTTCTCCTCCTGAATGATTAGTGAATATACCTCCCGAACACTTGGGAGTTCCTTCATGAGTAGGATTTGGCCACGTACGGCGTTGTAAGAATCATTTAACCCCATCAAGAACTACATAATTTGGTCATGTTCCTTAAACTTGTTGTATTCTTTCATTCCATTACAAGAGCAAGATGGTGTTCCCCTATAAGAGGTTAGTTCATCCCAATAGCCTTTAAGTTTTGTATAATAATTGGATACAGGCATCGAACCTTGGATGTGGAAGGCAATTGCCTTTTGGATTTGGTAGATCTATGGGGCATTGCCCTGAGAAAATCGATCTTCATACTTTCCGGATTTCACGTGTTGTGTTGTGTCTACATAAACAACCCCTTTTGTCAAATCGGGTTCAACTGCATTGAGTAGCGAAGAAAGCACCATTTTATCACACCTTTCCCAAAGGGTGAAGTTAGCTGGTTTTGTTGCCTGCGAAGGTGTTTCGATGGAGCCATTGACAAAGCCAATCTTGTTCTTGGCTATAAGGGCGATGATCATGAAGCGTTTCCATGTGGGATAGTTATCACCATTAAGGCGCTTGGTAACAAGCAAAAGCCCTGGGTGATCTAAAAAGTATATAAAAAAATAGAGGTTTCAGTGATGGGGTTTTGAGAAGACTCATCGTCATTGCCCATGATGAAGTAAGATAAAGAAGAAATTTGTTTCAATCAAAGAGAAAGAAGACAAAAGTTGTAGCGGAAAAGAAGAGCCACCACGAGGCGCTCTGATACCATGTGAAATTAGAAAATCAATTGATTGTCTTTCAATGTACAGATACACATGTGTATATAGCTACACCAAAGTGCTATTCTAGGAAATAAGTTGTTGTTATGCTAGAATTAAGATTTACCCGAATATGATGGGATTGCAACAATTACCGTATATACAATACCCTAAATTATGGAGATTTTATTGTCTAACAGTATCATATCAATGTTGATGTTCAATGTATGAAACAGATAGATCAGATTTAGTCATGTAGTAAAATGGATAGTGGTTGGGAAACAAAAAACAATGGTGCAGGGGCACTTGAAGCATTGCTAGGTGAGGGTAGAAGGTTAGCTAATAATAGATGCATATGCATGACACGGGTGGATTCTTGTATGAAAATGAGAGTCAAACTATCTTGGTTCTCTAAACGTGTTGAATCCAAACTGCAAGCAAATAAAGGTGGTTTGCAAACACAATTTTGGAACAAAAACAATTGGAAAGTTGATGCAATCTAGCTCGTGGAAGCTAAAAGTTCTGAGTATTTAGATTGGATAATTAGATAGAAATCTGACTTGCATAGACAATATGAATGGCTTAGCAAAGGTGTAGATCCAATAACACAGGTGTATCTAAGAGAAGGTTTGGTCATCCCAAATTAGATTAACACCTTAAAATTACAATAATAAAATATCAAATTATTGAATCGACCTTAAATTGTTTCACGTGATTCTACCAACTTAAAACCCCGTAGTTTATCAGACGGTAAGAAACTAAATTTGGCATTGGCTGTAATTTATTCATTAAGTGTAAGCTAGTACTGCTTTGAAGTTAGCTCTTTACAACCATAAGCAGACGGACGACATGGGAGAGACCGCCCTACTCCAGGGCCTATACGACAAAAACATACATTGGAATCATCACCTCTTCCCCTGTCTCCTGGGAGCTAGTTCATAGAAGCTCCGTATATATACATGAATTAACTTCAAACTTGATCAAGTCACTTTCTTGTTTCAAATAACTTTTGTTTGCATTTTTTGGGGTTTCAACTGTTGAACAGCGAATATGGCCAGCTTCCTTGCAACCCCTACATGTCCACTGGTGGCCCTGCCCACCACTACTAGGGCCACCTTCACTGCTATTCAGCAAAAGAGCTTCTCTGTTAATGCTAGGGACACTTCCCTTTTCTAATTATGTTATGAAAGGTATGGTAATTTTTTTTTTATTAATAAATAACTGATGCAAATATTAATCATAATGCAGGGAGGTTCTCTATTTTTCGGTTCAAAACATGTCCAGAAAATCCAATTCTCAAACGCAGCTAGCATTTCCTCTGCCAGGTCTAGATTCTTCAAGACCGCAATTTCATGCTCCGTAAGAAGTTTCGGTTCCTCGTTCCCTGCCATTTGTTTTCTTTGTAACTTCGTTTTATGCCATTTTGTGATGCTTACAGAGTGCAATATTTAAATGACTAGGCTCTACCTGAAACCCTGGAAACCGTCCAAAACACCATTGCTAAGCAATTGTCTGTTGATGTGAGCACAGTGACTCCTGAAATCAAGTTTGCTGATTGGGTGCTGACTCCCTTGACACGGTAGTTTTCTATCTCTTTACTATACCATAATAGAGTAGGCCTCGGATAACTAGAAAGGGATAGAGAAAATTGAACGTGAGATTGACGAAGAGTATAATTTAATAGTGTGACGGCTTTTGAAATATCACTTCAGGAGCTGAACCATGTATAAACTGAGCTGTAAATTTCTTCAGGTGGAGATAATGATGGCTTTGGAAGAACAATTTGGCGAAGGTGGAAAGGAGAACATTACAACTGTTCAAGATGCTGCAGATCTCATTGAGAAAGTGAAGGCAGCAGAATGAAGAGCATCACTTCCCGGCGTCAAGATTATGGAAATTTCCTTGACTTGGTTATCTCATAAGTGGCACCGGGGAAATGTTTTGCAGGGATCAATTTTTGTCAGGGCGTCTAAAATTATAATTTTTTCTTTCCTTTGAACACAAAATAGAAAATCTAATGCGTGCATAATAGAATTGAACTTCGTTTATCATTGAAAGTTGGCACGTTTCCTTGATTAATGAAAGAGAGATACTGCAGTTGTTCTGCAGGTAGCAGTTTTTCTTTCAAATTGCTTATCGATCTGAAGCAATTGCGTGCATTCATTGATTGCAGCACAATTTTACAGTAATTGCTATTTTCAACACCAAGAATTCATGGCATGGCAGTGGATGATGACATTCACAATATTAGATTGACTTGTCAACAAGCTTTTTTAAAAAAAAAATTAAAATTAAAAGTCAAAATCTAGAAACGACACAAGTTTTTAAGCACTGAAACAATGATATATTGAATCAATTAGGATTTCGTTGCTTTCTATAAACTTGCTACCTGGATTATGGACTCCTTCACGTTTTATTTTTCTTTCAAGACTATTTTATATTTAATTATATAATATGTGAGCTTGAAATTAGATTCAACTTGGTTTAATAACTTTATTTTTTCCAAAACTATTTTTTATTTAATTATACCATTAAAAATAGATGTTTGTAAAACTGAGTATTATCTAAACATCAAGGTGTTTGTTTGAAACCATGATAAACCCACCAAATATCAAACCGAAATAAATTATATATATATCAATTCAAAACAAATGAGATTTTAAGCTATGAAAATTTTAAAAAAAAATCAATTAAGAATAATTTAAGCAATCATATTTA
>Ga0307512_10007434_pt1 | contig 10873 bp, 7 predicted proteins | sample 14_EM_MG_FD_200267 | JGI IMG/M metagenome (GOLD analysis project Ga0307512, IMG submission 200267) | Populus trichocarpa ectomycorrhiza microbial communities from riparian zone in the Pacific Northwest, United States - 14_EM | ecosystem: Host-associated > Plants > Roots > Unclassified | place... | reverse complement strand
GTCCATATGTTTTTTTTTTCTATTGTTTTTTACTTTGATAATTTTTTAAAATTAATATTTTTTCTGGTTTCATCTTTCATCTTTAAATTTAACATGTTGCGAGCTTGGAATATTAACCTAAGTTTAGAAGATTTTCTCAGGTTTGTTTGGGTTTTTTTTTTCTTTTTCAAAACCTATGTTTTTTTAGTTTTATTCTTTAGCATTTATTTAATTGAAAATTAAACTTTGTTATTTTTTATTTGTTTTCTATAGGATATTTTACTAATTTTGAAAATAATCAGAATTATTTCAGATTTTTTATTTGTTGTTCTTTGTTAAATTTAACTTTTTAAAAATATATATTTTTTGAATTATGAGATGTTTATTTCATAATATTTTATTTGATTTGCTTTTACTTTAATGTGTGCGGTCTGTTGATATTCACGGGAAGCAACAATAAATCTTCAACTACAATTAATAAATTTAATAAATTTAGTTAATTTAATAATATAATAAAAATAATAAAAATATTGATAAAAAATAAAATGATAAAAAATAAAGCAGCAGAGGCTCGCAGTTGAAGTAGAGGCTCGCACCAACATTCATTTTCGCACACGGCAACCTTTTTCTTTTAAGGTTCAAAGCGGAACCAACATAAAAAAAGAGGAAGATTTAGTCTGTTATGCTACATGAAATGCAAAATTCCATTAATTGCAATTGGTCGGACAAGTTTCACAATCACTACAAGAAAGAACACATTCTTGAATCCTTAACAAAATTAAGACCATGGTTCATAATCATTACAAGGATGGTACAGAATAAAGTCATAGTATATCAAGGGAGACATGCCACTATATCATTCATATATTCCACATTGCCATTTCCCTTGCGATCATTCACATTACTGCTACATTTCATATCTGGGATTCACCCAAGATGCCTGAAATCATGAAGAGCAATTAGACTGTAATTTTCTTTTTCTGCGAAAAAATAATCAATTTAGGGACAAGAAGCAGCATTTCTGCTTGAATATTTTGAATGAATAGTAACATTATATTCCCCAATTATTCAAGGGAGATAACATCAGCCCAAAACACATCTCCAGAATGTCTTCATTCTATGGCACAAAGGAATACAGAAGAATTAACCAAACAACAGCACAAGATTATTTACAAATCAAAGTAGAAGATTGGAAGTAGGTTATAAATATCTGGAAGTCTCTTTCGTTATTCCCACATGCCAACTCATTCAAGCTTTGAAAGAAAGAAGTAAGAACGATAATTTGTTCACTCATGCACCATGATTAGCACTATATACAAACAAGGCAATGATCTTTGTGCATATCAACTTACTCACTAAAGGGGTGGGACCTAAAAATTCAAAGACAATTGAATAATAGAAAAGACTTGTCTTTTGAGGATTTGGAGCCCACGTCAACAAATTCTTGACATGAATGGATACTGGACCAGAAAGATTGCCTGAACTAGGGGTGGTCATTTTCAGTTCGGTTCGGTTTTTATCTATAAAAACAACCAAACCGAAATTTTGAAAAAAAACAAAAAAAAACCGAAACCGATTCCAACCGACCGGTTTCGGTTCGGTTCGGTTTTTTATGTCAAAAACCCGAAAAAACCAAAACCAAGATAAGCAATGCAATGTCATTAAAATATGTACTTAATCACAACACCATCTCCAAAAACAACCAAGATATTTACAAGAAATTAACCATTTGAATAGGCTTTTAGTATAATTCACTGCAAAAGTTGCAGATATACCTGCAGCCTTGGTAGCTGAGGCTGATAAAGCTTTATATGGTTGTTGCTCGAACAGTTGTCTCCTTGGTAAGGATGACAACCCCGGCCATGACTTGCACAAGTAGTGCTTTCCCTTTTCTATGCCCACATACAGGGCAGTGAGGTGGTAGCCACACACCCCAGGAATATTTAATGAGCATAAACGAAAAAGATAATCTTGCTGTTTCTGAAGCATTCTCAAAGTACGGACAAAAAACAACCGATAAACCTCATCCACAATTACAAAATAACAGAGAAAGAAATCTTATTGTAAAGAACTGAAAAAGAGCGCTTAGATGGACTACTGTTGAGTGCTAAGGTTTGGGAGTGTTGCTAAGATGCTAGATCTGAAGAGTGGAGATACAAATTGAAAAATAAAGACTGGAAGGTGGCATGTTCGTCTTTAAAGGGAGGGGGCGGCTGCTAGGGTTACTGGGTTTAGGTTAGAATATAAAGCATTTTTTTTTCATTTATAGTACCTTTTCTTTTAATATGAACCGGTTCGGTTCGGTTCGGGTTTATCGGTTTCAACATTACAAAACCGAAACCAAATCGAACAGAACTGGAAGTTTTTCTAAATATTATAATCGGTTTAATCGGTTTATCGGTTTTTTTGCTCACCCCTAGCCTGAATTATAGCCCTAACTTCCCAGGTGACAGCTAATCATACTTGGGCATAGTTCTAATATCCCTGGATTTGACAGAATGGGAATAAAGGCTAGGAAGAAAGAAACCCAATGGAAGGTCCAGATGCAAAGTCTGGAACTTCCAGTTCCATTGGAAACATAAATCTTAATTGGTAAAGATCTTGAAGGTTCAATGAGCGTATTCCAGTGCCCCTTTCCTTAACCAACTGGGAAGTATAATAATCTTTCTCCAATCTAGCAAGGGATTCTATTAAATCCAGTCTATGAATACTTCAAGCAGGCCTAATAACCAGAGCACAAAGGGTAAGTATAGTATCTATTGCTACCAGATAACCCCCTCCCTCCCAAGATGCAACTAAACTTGAAGATTCCAATGATAGGCAGTCTGCCTCCATTTCTCTTTATTTTTTTCATCTTTTTCATTCTTGTTGCTCTCCATTGTGATTCAAGACACTGAGATTTTTCTTGTTCTACATTCAACCATGGGGGCTACAAACTAGTGATTGCCCCTAATATGATATTAAATCAGCTGGACTCGGATTTTTGTTTATTGAATCTTTAAAGAAAAATCAATTTAGATATGCAGGGATTGATTGAGTTTTGAAACAGTAAAATCTGAAAGAATTCCAAGATCAAAAGGTGCAACTTCTATCAATTCTAGCTCAAAGATAGTGAGAGTATTGATGCTACATACCTCTTGCAAAAGTCAGTGACGTATCGCGATCCATTGTAGAAAATGAACCACATCAACACAATCACCAGAATATCTGCCAAAGTTTAGGAACTCACAAAATCGAATTCAATATTCAAAATAAATTATGACAGAAAGATGAAATAATAAGGATCTATCTGATCTAATAAAATAAAAGAGGATACTGAAAAGACAACGCTCCCACCAATCCAACATGAAAAGTCCAAAAGTGACATTATAGAGGTAGATCTTACGTTGAACCCAGTTCATTGCTCTTGAGCCTGAAAAGAACAACAGATATGTTGGAAACGAAAGACAGGAATAAGATCTGTTGAGAAAGAAGGAGAGGTTATTACATTGCTAATTTTGAAATAGTTGCTTTAGAGTCTCTAGGTAAGAGATTGGTCTTGTGATTTTGCAGGCCTTGTCTGGTGTAAGTTTTAAAGGTTTGCTTGTTATATGTTACAAGTTTGGAAAAGAAAAATCATTAATCTTATTGCACACAACATCAAAAGAAAACACACAAAATCAACCACAAACCACACCAAACACAAGATCTACAATCAATGTATAGCAATTAGGACTCAAACTTCAACAAGATAAATTGCAAAGCTTCATCACAGGAGCTTCTTAAGAAAAGAATGAAACAACTCAACAAGATAACAGGGGAGAGAACCATATCTCCAACAAAGATCTTTCTTTCAGCCTCCATGTCATTCCTAGGAGAAAGTCAAGAAAAACTCTTACCAAATGCCCAGAAAAACAAATTACAACCCCATCAACCAAACAAAATACCTACACAGCATATAGACCTTAAAAAGGAATACAAAACAAAAGCTAGACAAAAGAAAATCTACAAAGAACAGATATGCATATCCAGTTATCGGCCACTCTTCATCTTCTCAAAATCAATAACCACAGCGAAAAATAAGGCACAAAATCAATTCTTATTCTCTCTTTATCTCATTCAAAAAAGAATTTCAAGTTCAAATCAATCAAAATAAAAATAAGTTAAATTATAAAAAAAGTTTCGATCTATGAATCTCTCATTTCAATTCATGCATTCTATTCTTAAAATTAAAACACAATCAAACAAGCGGATAATTCATATTCAAAACAGTTCAAACTTAATAACTCACCTAAACACCAGATCCTTTGATCAAATTGCAATCAAGCCAAAATGAAACACAAGAGTCCCTAAAAAATATTGAGACCCTAAGCCTACTTGTTTTTACTTGAAAAAAAAAATACTAATATAATATCTCGGAAAAGGAAACAAAAAGAGAAACTTTTTTGCGTTAAATAAAATAGTTATGAGAGAGATAGTACCTGAGGGAGTACTTGCAAAAAGATGGAAAATTTCGGAGAAAAAGTTTCCAAACGCGGAGCTTTCTTGAAAGTTTCCTTTGGAGAAGTCACTGGCCGTTACAATTGAGGTAGTCGTCGTTGGACGCGGCTCGGCCGAGATTCCGATGGCTAATGTATTATAGACTTTTCATAAGGACACAAGTATCATTTTAAAATTCAAAGGGATCATGGGGTCTTTTTATATTTTGTTTAAACAATGAGAACACTGAAATAATTTTTTGGCTAAAAAAAAATTAAACTTTGTTTCAAGGATTTTATCATCGTTTTGTTTTCTATGAACAATAAAAAGATTTAAATTCCCTATTAATAAAAAAATTAAAGCTTCATTACAAGGGGCATTTCATTTTTATCTTTTAGTAATATAAAATAATAATAATAAAAAAAAAATTATTAGCAAGTGACAAACACAAACGTACCCCAACGAGTGAAAGTTATTTGCACCCTTCAGACAGCATCCGACCGTTCATCCTCTTCCAGCACATGTAGATGGAGGAGTGATGGTTTGTTGTTGGTGGTTGTTTTTTTTTTCCCTCTTCTTTTCTTCCCCCACCCAAAAAAAAAAGCGTACAAGTTTGTCCTTTTTATTTGTAGTATTTCAATTTAAGTCCTTATTCTTTTGATTTTTAATTGTTGTTCTTGACCCTTTTATAAAAATTTTGTTTGTTTTCAATTTAGTCATTTAATTACAATTTGTCATGCATTATGTTTTCTAATTCCATCCTTATTCTTTTTATTTCTATTTTTTTTCCTTTACTCTTTTGTTAAGTTTTATTGATTTTTAATTTCATTATTCTATTAATTTTTGGGTCACATATTAATGTTTTTATATATTTTGATGATAACAATTAAATGAAAAATAGACAAATGATATTCTTATTTGAAAATAAGTTTAAACAGGTTTATATGAAGATCATATTAATAAGCATAGATAATTGAATGAAGAATCAATCAACAAGTCTAAGATGCAAAGTAAGTAAAGACTTAGTTTTTAAGTATTTATTTTAGTGCTAAATGTATAATTTTTTATATCTTACTTGATAGCACAATTAAAATAAACTTATATACTTCACATTACATGCATTACAGGATTAATATATAATTTGATAAAATCTAGATTAGTCAGCTCAAGATTCACTAAGTTTAAAATTGTCAAAACTTATATTCTGCGTGAAGTGGTCAACCGTTTGGCTATACCAAGTAAATCAGTCGACCACTTGTTCATCAAGGATAAGCGCCTGAGAATTTGTAGAAACCAATCGACTAATCGGTTTGAACAATATGAACTAGTTGACTGTTTTAATTATTAGTGACTAGTTTATTTTGTAAATATATAAATAGCTCTCATTCTTGCAAAAATAAAAGAGGATTTTGAACATACATGATATAGAAGCTATTCCAAAAGAAAAACCAACTAAAAATTATCAATCCTAAAATGCTTTAAAGTTGTGCATGCTTTAAAGTTGTGCTAAATGAACCTTCATATTTTAGCATAAAAATACAAATTCTCACACTCACTAAGTGCGTTATAAAGATTATAGATTCAATTTTGTTATCTACTTTTTGAGAGAGTATTGTTACAAATCAAAAAATTATAAACCTTCAAGAATTTAGGTGAAAAACTCTTAGCCATTTGTGAGGTACATCATCAAGGTGGAAAAATCTTGAATAAAGTATTTATTCAAGAAGCTTGGTGATGATTCATCAAGGATATTGCAATCGTTGGCTCGGATTAGTAAATAATACAATGCTCAAGTACAATTTTGTACTTAAAGTGTGGATGTAAGTTTGTCGAACCACGTTAAAAACCGAGTTTGAAATTTCTTTTCCTTACCTATTTATTTTAAAAATTTTAATTATATTGTTGGTTATTATGTTTAATTGAATTGAATTGTATTATTTGTTAATATTAGTGGAACACCTAATTCACCTTCTTTAGGTTTTATTTATGTATTAATTGTAGAACAACACATTCAATCAAAGTTTATGGTGCATTATTTTTTCTAATTTAATTTCTATTCTTTTGATTTTTTTCCTTTTGTTAAAGTTAATTTTCTTTTGGAATTAACCCTCAAATCAAATATCTCTATGTTTTATTTGTTAAGGATTGAGCTTTGCGGTTTTTCCATTCACAATGCTTCTGATCTAATGACCTGTATTACGAGTTTGAAAAGTTAACGCGGGCTAATATCCTTTTTTGTCTTATTTTCTTTTTAATTTCATCATTCAACATTATAATTTTTTGTTAAAAAAAGATCGACTTTGTGGTTTTCTTCAATTTCTTTTATATCGGGTTATTTTGATCTCATAACCTGACCCATGAATTTTATGGGTCAACTCAGGTTTATTCGCCTCTTATTACCTAAGTTACATGTTCATCATGCTACCTCGACTTGACTCGGGCCTTTTTTAACCAGTTTTGTACTTTTAAAGGTTTTTTTTTTAAGTTATCGTGATCTTTTTCTTAAGAAAAAATTATTTGTTTGCTATCATTATCTTTTTTTATTGTCTAATTAAAATAAAATTAATTTCTTAAACCCGATCGAGGTTATAACCCGAGTCGTTTTCTTTTCTTATTTATCTAAAATGTGTTTGTGACACCTGAATTACCGTTGCCCTTTTTTTTTCTGGTTTTGGTTTTTGTTATAATTGAAACATTTTTTTAATATTTTTAACAACTTTTTTTTTAATTTATGTGTCAATTGATATCCTCCCTTAATTTCTACTTTTTTTATGCTTTTGGTTTTTATTATAATTGATACATTTTTTAATATTTCTTTTTTTTTTAAAATAACTTTTTAATTTATGTTTAAGTTATTATCCCCTCTATGATTTTTTAGTTTGCTTATTTAGTCTTTTTTAATAGAGGTTTTTTTTTAAGATTATTTTGTATGTTATTTAATTTTTGAAGATATTATTTTGACTCATCTAAATCTTTTTATTATATAAATGAAAAAAAAATTAGATAGTATTTCTAATATGTACAGTATTGCATAATTATTTTTTCTCTTTTGTCTATTTCTATTGTTGTTTGATTAAATAAAAAATTAATTTTAATAAACAAATTCAATGAGCATAACCAAGTAAATATATTATATTGTCAAATCAAATATCTTTATTTATAATTGTCTCTCATTATTTTTAATTATCGTTAATGATTTTTTATATAGATTATTCTCGATTTATTTAATTAAATGCTTGTATAAACTTTTTGATTTATATTTATAATTTTTATATATAAAAAAATACATTGAAAAAGCTTGCATATTTAAAAAATTTATTGGAAAAAAAAATAAAAAAACAGGCTAGTAGATGCTATAATGTGTTATTGCTAACTTCTAAAATTTACATTTAATATCAACAAATTTCTTATTTTATAATTATTTTAATTACAATAGAATTATTAATCTTGAGACCTGCTTCGTAACATCGCGGGGGCAAAAAACAAGTGATTAAACGAATTAATTATTCTCTTATTTAACATGACCATAAAACAAAACGTTGGTCGATGGAAAAATTGTGATATCTTGCCATGCGATAAAAAATAACTGTAGTAATTGATTTTGCTGATCCTTCCATAGTTTATGACAATGTCAAACAAGTTTATTTACTTTCCATCTTGAGATTTTTTCACATTATCATCAGCAATTACTACTAATCATAGACAGTTTTCTATTTGGTAATTTGCATTAGGCAACAACATTTGGCATGCAAGGTGTATGTATTTGCCTCGATTAAGCTAGACACGGTCAAGGGTATTATCTGCATTTTGTGACACAGCCAGCATGGTGAGCACAAGGTGAGCTAGAAACCATATAAATTATAATTATAGTTCAAACTAGGTTATAAAATGAACGGTATAAGAAAGAGAAGAGCATCTGGATTAATTTAAGAAGATGATAAGGCAATGAACAAAATTAAATCTTAAAACATAGTAAGTGTTGAGATTGAACTGAGCAACCATATGGGTTAGGCCAAGGTTGTTAAAATCATGATTTGACTAGTAAAATTATGTGATTTGACTAGTAAAATCGTACTATTTGACTAGTCAATATATGCTTAATGTGTGAAATCGTTCTAAAAACTCGAAAATGAGTGAAATCAGGTGAAATCGTTAAAATTGAGTGAAATCATGTAAAACACGATTTGAGGACCGTTTTAACAATTTCAATAAACAACATAAACTGCAGTTACTGTTTCCTCTAGGCTTTAGCTGTCCAGCGACTATTGGCTATTGGGTAAATCGCATTCTTTCATCTTTGTATTAGCTGATACACACACACACACACACAAAGAACAGAAGTTAAATCCCTATTCTCTTTCTCTATTAACAACTCACGGCCTCACGCCTCATGGCTTCCTCTTCAATCTTCATCAATAGCGGCAGGCGACAATGCTCTTCAGTCTTCAGTCTGCAGCGCTCTTCTTTTCCCCCCATCATCAACGGCTCACGACTTCCTCTTCATCAATAGTGGCAATGCTCTTCAGTCTTTAGAGTTTAGACTCTTCACTCTTCATCAACACCGCTCTCCTCTTCAGTCTTCAACAACGACTTAATCTTCAGCCTTCATCAACAATGGTCTCCTTTTTTTTCCATCATCAATGACTTCCTCTTCACAGTAAGTTGTTCCATTTATAATGTCATGGTACTGAAGATTGAATTATCTGTGAATCTATAGAATATTGATGGATAATGGTTCTCTCTTAATTCAACTGCCTAATTATACGTGAATTTATAGAATATTGCTAGATTTGTTTTGTTCAATAGAGGGGGCTATGTTTAACTTGATGGGTTGAATCAGATGTTCTGCATCAGAGGTGGTGTTCTCCACATCTTTAGTTATTGCTTATATTATGCACTCTGGTTCTTCTTTGTGAATAAGTTGTGATTGATGGAACTGGATTTGCAGTTTATGGCTAATTGGCTTTGTGGATAGTTTACTACTTAAACTATAGTTTGAGTGTGCTCAGATTTTAGTGGTGCAACAAACTTTAATTCATTGAGATAGCTCAGATGGGATGTTTAATATCTAGATGCACTCTACTTAGGGGATTTATATTACTGGTCATGATTATAGTCTTCTAAATTGTCACTACAATTTTCATAATTGTCTTCGAATTCAAATGGTTTTGGAAATTATGGAACAAGCTGTATATGGATAAAAATGTAGATTCTCTGTGATTTAATGTTTATTTGTTTTAACCTTACAAATGTTCCCATTACTGGCTGCATTATTTTTCTAACACATGTATTATGGTACTTCTTTTTTAACAAAAAATTAATTACAATCATAAAATGTTTGGATTGATTACATGGCTGATTTGAGTTGATTCTTGAATTGTTGAACTTATGATATCTAGAAAAAATTCTTCTGGTAATAGGCTTGATGTGGGATGGCAACATGGTATAGATATTGATAAGAATTCTAGAAAAGTTCAGTGCAAGTATTGTCAAAAAATTATTAGTGGAGGTATTTTTCGTTTCAAACAGCATTTGGCTTACACTCGTAAGGATGTTGAGTCATGTCAGCAAGTACTAGAAAATGTTAAACAGATGATTTTGGGTGTTTTGGTGAAAAATCTAGAAGCAACTGAAAAGAAAAGAAAGGCTCAGCAATATATTGGAAATGATGATGATGATGAAATAAAAGAAATTAGCTCTAGGGACAAAGGAAAGAGAGCGGCTAGTGGGAGTAGAAGTACACAAACAACCCTAAATCAATTGCTAAAAAAGGATATTAGAGAAGAAGCATGTCGATAAATTGCAAGGTTTTTCTACACTAGTGTAATTCCATTTAATTATGTAAAAAACCCTCAGTTTTTTAAGACACTTGAATTGGTTGCAAAGCATGGGCCAGGTTTCAAGCCTCCATCCTACCATGATATTAGAGAGAAGTATTTGAAGGAAGAAGTGGATCAAACAATGAACTTGCTTGAGGAGTACAAGCTAGAATGGAAAAAAAACAGGTTGTTCAATAATGTCTGATGGATGGACAGATAAAAAAAGACGTATTTGTAATTTTTTGGTTAATGGTCCTAAAGGGACAGTTTTTTTTGTCATCGGTGGATACTTCTAATATGTCCAAGACTGCTGATAAAGTATTTGAGATGTTAGATGTCATTGTGGAGAGGATTGGGAAGGAAAATATTGTCCAAGTAGTCACCAGATTAGTTGATTTAGATGAGAAACCAGCTATGAGTTTTATATATAAAGCAATGGATCAAGCAAAAAAGAAGATACAAGTGAATTTTGATTATGTGAAAAAAAGGTATATATCTTGCTAATTGTTTATTTCAAATGTTGTCATCTATTAATATGAATGTCTTTAGAGATAATTTCAATTGAGATATTCCTAGATTGTAATGATATTTTTATTGTTTTTTTGTATAGTTATATA
>Ga0307512_10007433_pt1 | contig 10874 bp, 9 predicted proteins | sample 14_EM_MG_FD_200267 | JGI IMG/M metagenome (GOLD analysis project Ga0307512, IMG submission 200267) | Populus trichocarpa ectomycorrhiza microbial communities from riparian zone in the Pacific Northwest, United States - 14_EM | ecosystem: Host-associated > Plants > Roots > Unclassified | place... | reverse complement strand
TTTCTTGATTTATCTTTTTTTTTTCAATTTTATCCCTCAACATTTAATTCCATTTGGGTTTTTATCAAATTTTTGTCGTCATTCTTTCAATAACTTTTTTTGAATCCTTTTCTTGGGTTTTTTTTTTCATTTAGCCCCTAATTATTTTCTTTCATTTTTTATATTATGTTTTGGTGTGCATTGTTTCGGTTTTAAATTGTTTTACGGTTGGATATCTTACTTTGTTATTTTTTTATGGTTTCCTTCCAACAAGGCAATCCTTTATTGAAAATTGATTTTTTTTTCAAATTCATCGTTTAACATTTGGTTATTAAGTCCTTAGCTTCATTTTTTTTTGTACTTTTTTTTTTGTTGAGTTATCACAATCTAATATCTCGAATAATAAGTTAGTCAAGTTAATCATGGTTGTTTCAGATTTTTTTTCCTTGATTTTTTTAACAATTTCATACTTTGCCATTAAACTATTGGCCCATGAGCTATGTGATTATTATTTTTACTTTTCTTTCTATTGGGTTATCCTGAGTGTGGGTTAATTAAGTTAACCCGAGTTAGCTCGCATTTTTGTTCACAATGTTTTTTTTATTTAACTTGGGCCTTTTTTGCTAGGCCTTTCTCTTAGAGATCTAATTCTTTTTTTTTTCTTATCTCAATCTCATATCACATGTGACGAGTTAGTCGAGTTAACCTGGGTTGACTTAGATTTTTTTTTCCCTTGATTTTCTTAAAACCATTTTTTTTCAATTTCAATTCTAAGACTACAACAACCAAAAGTAAAACCTTTTTTTAACGAACCCTAGACGCAAACTACTAAGTTTTAAACACAAAATAATCAATAACCGGATAAAAAACAGCTAAATCTTAGGAAGCTGAAACTAACAAGAAGAAAGCATATAACCTGATTTTGGAGCCTAGCTCTAATAACAACTGATGTGAACCTCTTGATCACGCGATCAAGTCACTCCCAACGAAGTAGATAACAACCCAGAAATCCAAAAATCAGATTTGATAAAACCTTGACCTAGAGGTAATGTTGTACCTAAGAACCAAAGGTATTGGAAAAAGACTTGGACCCGGAGATAACCTTGTATCTAAGAACATTAAGCATGTGAATGACACCACGAAGCCAATTAATCTTTGATAAGTTGGTGTATGATCTTTATCCCTGCAAAGAAATGTTGTTTTACCATAAACAAACAAAATAAAAACTCACATTTATTCTCTAACATGCTGTTGAAATTTTCAGCTAAAAAAACATAATATAGTCTACTCTAACTAACCCTAATAAACCCCATTTGGATTGCAAACTAATAGGCCTAAACTAGAAATCAATTAACATACCCAAATAAAAAAACAATTATTCAACACTAAATAAATAAATAAAATAGGATAATAAAAACAAAGTCTTCATGCCAAAATTCTTCCATGTAGATCTTCAATTTTTGCACATTCTTGGTAGATTTTTAGTCCTAACTTCAAACACATCATTCTCTCTCGTCTTGATGAATTAATGGATATGGTTAGAAATCATGAGATGGCTAGTTTCTAGTAAAATATGAATCACAACAAAATTCCACATGTAGCTTCAGATATTTTAAGGCCAAATTCAGACCTGACTTGGTTTGTATCATAAATGCAATTATGTTTTTTAAACTTTTAAAAGATTTTGATGAACCATTATGGGGTTGGTGCACAAATCATAGTAAATTATCAGTTGTTGCACGAGTGTTCATCATCATGTCAAATCATAGGCTGAGTGGGGTTGGTTATGACATAAACATCGAATAGGCTAGAAGCATTTTACCTAAAGGGAATAGGCTAAAAGAAAACTTTTATATTGTTATATCCATGATGAAACCCCCTATCCTAGGATACTAGAAAATTAACATGTGTCCAAACTTTTATATGTTTTGGTACCATGAAAATATAGATTTTACCGAGTGTAGAACTTGTAGGCATACTTGGTATAAATACAAAACTGGAAGGGAAATGATTCTTATTGCAAATAAAAAAATTAAGACACTTGTTAATCACTCATAGGATGTAAAGATTATTCATGTCTCCAAATACTGTTGAGCACATGATATGGAATAATTCACATGATGCGGTAGATGGAGTCATGGTGCACCTTTTAGATGGTGAAGCTCAAAAGTAGTTTAATAAGATACATCATCAGTTTTTAATGGAACCATGAAACACACATATTAGGTTATATACAGTTAAATTCAATCTATTTGGTGCATTTACTGCATCTTACTCTAGTTGGCTGGTGATACTCATAGTTTACAACTAGCCATTAGAATGTGTATGAGGTCGGAGTTCGTGTTCTTATCTACAGTCATACTTGGTCACAATAGTTTGGGTCAGAGTATAGATGTTTGTCTTCAATCATTGATTGATGAGTTGAATCAGATGTGGTCATTCAAGATTTTGACGTCTGATGTCTCAGGGAAATAAAAATTTTAGATAAATACAGCTTTGATGTGGACTTTCAATGACTTTTCTATGTATAAAATGGTATATGATTGGAGCACGTATGGAGAATTAGCCTGTCTATGCTATATGGAAAATAACAACACATTCACATTAACAAATAGTGGTAGATCATCTTTTCTTGATCGCCACTAGAGATTCTTGTTAACCAATCATAAGTATATAAAGAATAGAAATGACTTTTTTATAGATAGAGTTGAAAAGGATATTGTATCGCTGATACCATTAGTGCATAATGTGGTCTAGTAATATGAAGGCATTATCTTTGGTTTTCAATCTAATAAGTAGAAGTTTTCTGGTTCTGGTATGACCCACAATTAGGTAAAACAAAGTATTTTTTTTTTTAGAGCTTCTTTATTGAAAGACTAATCTCTTCCGTCATAATCCAAATGTCATGCATATTGAAAAGAACATGTTTGAAAATATTTTTAACACAGTGATGGACATGAAATGATAGACAAAGGACAATATGAAGGCTGAAATGGATATACCTTTGTTTTGTCACTGTAAGAATATGGAGCTGGTTTATGATAGGCCACATGTCGTAAAGCTCAAAATCAGTTTTGTCTTAAACAAGAATGCACAGTTACTTGTTTACCAATGACTTAAGAGTTTATGTTTCCTTGATGGATATGCTTTGAACATATCTAGATTAATGAATTTGTAGGATGATAGATTGTATGGAATGAAGAGCAATGTCTGTCATATTGCCAAAAAGAATATGAGATGCACTCACAGAAATTAATCAGTTTTTTTAAAGATATATATTTTAACAAGTTGCATACCTAACACATGAAGAAACTTGAAACGAATATAGTCCAGACAATCTGCAAACTTGAGATAACATTCCCTTCATCCTTCTTCGACTTAATAGAGCATCTACTCATACATTTACTGTTTGAGAAAAAAGTTGAAGTTCTTGTCCAATATAGATGGATGTATTAATTCGAGAGCTAGGGATTACATACGCATCCTAAGTAAATTTTTATTATCTTTTTTTTTAATTTAAAACATTCATTTATTCAATTTATGTTTAATTCCATTCATATACTTGTTTAACCTTAAAATAAAAATAAAAACAAGGTGCATGTTGAGACTTCAATATACGAAGCTTATATTATTGAAGAGATTTCAAAATTTATCTCGTACTATTTCGAGTCTCATTTGAGAACAAGAATCAACCGTGTTTCAAAACATAATGATGGTAGGGAACTGTCTTCGAGTGGGAATTTGACAATATTTTCTCATTATAGACGACTTTTATCCAAGAAAACAGTGAGGGAAGATACTTGACATAATTTGAATTTTGACATGCATATAATTATATATTATTTAACTGTGATGAATTGAAACCTTTTATTCAGTAAGTACAATATTAACATGTTGCTGTTTTTAAACAATTTTCTCCTATACTCAATGTTGTGACCGAGCCTTCTGGAGAGCTCAGTCGAGTCTTCACCTAATTAAACTAAAAAACTTTTTTTCTGGTATTATCATGTGTAATAACAGAGACATAGACATCTGTAATAAAGAGATTATTATTATAAAATATATTGTCAAAATAAAATTGGCCAAGAAATTATATTTTTTTCTTACTATTATGATTATAATTTTTATTAGAAATATTATGAATAAGAAGTGTCAATCATTACAAATCTTGCATTGGTGATCTGTAATTGTTAAACACTTACAATATATGGATTTCATTGATTTTGAATTAGAACAAGTGAGAATGGCTTTTCAAAAATCAGTTGCCTACAAATTATTTGAAAACAATTTGAACAGAAGGAGGAACAAAAATATATAGCTTGGTATGATCTTCGATGCCAATACAAAGTCTTTTTGGTGACGTTAAATTGCTCTCCTTTTTTATTATTCCATACTTTTCTTAGAGAAAGCTTATTTATTTCTTTAAATGCACTCAAAACGATCATAAATTAATGATGAAATGGCTGCAGCATGATACTTTTTAAATTTAGAGAGTGTATCGTTCATTAATTAAATTTAGAGTGTTGTTCTTTTCGAAATCATAATTTGTAATATTGATTTCTTTGTAATTACAATTTTTCTTTGCCTGTAAGGTTGAAATTGTTTGGGTATTCAGAAATATTTTACATTTTCAAATAAAACCGTAATATAAATTGTTCAAATGCCTGCAGTCAATCGAGGATGCACAACAGGTATAAAGATTTTGATGAAAGGGCATTAGATTTTATTAAAACCAAAGGGTGGCATGGCAATAGGAAAGCTCTCTTGATGATGGCCATGCTCTCTTTCTTCTTCAACGATGGCGATGTTCTAAGGTCTGGTTCCATGCAGACGCAAGACCCGGTTGCTGTGTACTGTGCTGGCATGGCTGTGAACACAAACGAAGGGGGAGAACGTACTCTGCCTGTGTATTACTAAAAAAAAACATCTGAAGTTATTTATAAATAATTTGTGTATATTTAGAATTAATTTGCTCCATTTTTAAATTAGAATCAAACCATATTAAATAATCCGACAGCCTTGTCCAGAATCAGTCTCCAAGAAGACATCATATCCATCAGGAGCGATTCGTCAAAATAATTTTTACTAGTTGAGTAGAGTATTTGGAGTTGTTGCAAGAGACGTGCATGGAATAGAATTTGATGCAGAAATGTTTTTACTTGGACAAGCATGGGAGATGCAATGCATGCAGCCAGCTATTACTGTGCGAGGCCCCAGACTTTTGATTGATATATTATCGTTTGCTGATCAAGACAGATATGACAATTCCCTAATTCCTCAAAAAATTATCAATACTTTGTTTTGTTTTTTTCTTTTTTCATGGGACTTTGGGTGTCTTTTCTTTCTTGAGATTATAAAATAAAAAAGATGGAACTCATTAAACTAAGCTAGAAATTCACTTTTATCTTGAAAAACTGAATTCCTAACATACTAAACTCAACAGCACTAAGAAAGTCGCAGATTATAGAGCGTTGAGATGATCAAAACCTGTAACATGCCACTAAGCTTCTTGTCTCATTTGCACCATTACACCTAATCTACTTTGGAGCCCTGCCCTGTTATGTCTAGCACATTAGCAGATATAAACACAACTATCATTGAAAACATCCATCCATCCATCCTTCAAATAACTGCAGTTATATTCATTTGCTTGATTGCTTTTGCTGGAATAGAAAAAAAGGCACATAACATGTTCCCAGTCATGCAACTCTACTATGCATTACCGCACACGAGACTGGTGAAATGCCTACGTTACTCTCACCAAGAGACACAAAATGAACAAGGAAAAAACAAACATTACAGAGAAGGGAAGGGTTGGGCAAAATCATTTCTTTACCTCTGGGGTGCTCCGGAGAGAATGGGATCACTAATTACTGACCCATGCTTTCTGATGGCAGGAATGCTGAGTGAACGTTTTCTTATTTTGAGACTGCCTGAACTCAACATTCTCCTCTCACCTTGCTCCACAAGCAGAGAAGAGTAGGAGCATAGTGGTTCAGCCAACTGCTCACTTCTAGTTCCAAGGAAGCGCTCTAAATTCTGCCTGTACTTGTCTATTTTGTTGGGGCTTACATTACCCCCAGAAATAGGGGGCAGCCTATCTTTAGGCTCTTCATCATCGTCTGACCAATAACCATTCTCCTGCACATCCTGCATTGCCAGATCATCATATTCTTCATCTGATTTTGTGTATTCCTCATCAACTGAGCCAATCTGTGCAGCAGGGGAAAAAAACATGCATATGAGGACTAACAAAAATTCAAATGATCAAAAAGACAAATGTCTGTCTTGGTTTTGGTCAAGGCATATTTTAGGGGTTTCCTAATTGTACTTTCCTGAGGAATAGTGCAAGTGACTAGATCGTTTCACAGTTTACATCATAATGTACAATTAGCGAACAGGATTCATACCAACTTAATAATATACCATTCCAATTACTGCGCAGAGTATAAGTTCATGAATGCGAGTATTTTTTATCCTGGAAATTTTGATATATAGTATTTTTTTTTATGAATAATGTTAAAATGTAGCTATTATAATAAAACATACTAACGCATACCTCTTCATGATCATGCTTGTCATCATCATCACTAAGATCCTCATCACTGTCCACCTCAGGTGGATCGTCAACTTCTTCATCACTGCCATTCACTGAATGCTCCTCCTTCAGCTGAACAATTAAAAAGTATAAATTCCCAATCAGGAAAAAGCAGTCTATAGAAAATCAATAGCAGATCTTTCATCTTTAATGCTAATAACCTGAACAGCTGTATACTGATATCAATGATGGCTAGACTGTCACTAAGTTTCGTATCCCTTCAATTTCAAATTATCCATCTACTTCTCAACAAAGATAGTCAAACTAGAGGAGACTAATAACAAGCATTCAAATACCTCCTTGGCAGCCCCATCAGGCTTCCTTGGCGAGCTGCAACAAGAGGAGTAATATCTGCTCCCTGTATCAGTCCCATCAGCCCTGGACTCGTCAACACTTCCAGCATGACTTGTGCCACCATCACTAGGCCAAGCACTGATTCCAAAGTTACCAAACTGAAGATTAACTGGTTCAGCCTTGCCTATCTGCAATGGTCCATACATTGGAGTCCCTATTCCACTGTCAGTCCCATGGCCTGTTCCAAGCTTCCCATTACCATCTACTGAATCAACAGGCCAAGCCTTTGCAACAGACCCATCAGTATTAAGAAGAGCCATCAAATGCCTTGAAGAACCTTTTCTCTGAATAAGCTGAAACATCCCCTTGGAGCTCAATGAATTTGCAGCACACTGGTTCCTGTACTCCTCATCAACAAGAGCAACAGTGTTTGTGGTAGGATCATAAAGCTGTTCTCCTGCATCCCACCTTCGAAGGCAGCTGAAGACTGTTGCATGAATAGCTGCCACACTCTTATCGACATTTGTGTTGTTGATTTTGGGGACAAGATGTTTGTCAGCCCGTTTGCAAAGATAATCTTGGATTGTTCTGATGTTCCGAATGTATTTTACATATTTGTTTTTAGCTGGGTCCAATGTCATGTACTTTGCACGAACTGCAAATCGCTCCAAGTGTTTGTCCTCATTTGTAATGTATATCATGAATGGTATAATTGAAGGGTGTTTCTTCATAAGCCCCATCTGCATATGAGAATTAAAATTAAGAAAAAATATTTATGGCAATATACAAAAGAAGAAACAAAGTTGGCAGAACATCTGATAAGAAGGAATTTATTACCACAAAATTAAGGCTCAAATGAACACCCTCGACCACTACTGATTCTTTCCTCTCTTCCCATGCAGTAATGAGACGATCAAGACTGTCAATCACCATCTCACTTTGTGCCTTGAAACCTTCAACTGCCATTTGTTTTGGACTAATAACCTCAGTAGCACCAGAACTCACCTTTGGTGCTCCGCTACCAGATTTCCCAGTTGTAAAGCCATCAGATACTTCATCCTTTGAATGCAAAGTTCCAGTGCCTGCCAATTTCTTTGCCTTTCTTTTAGCCTTTGCTTCTGCAACAGCCACAGGATCTAAAAACTCCCCAGCATGGTATGTCGAGGCCCAAAGTAGAGGATTTTGCTTCTCATCTACAAAACTCCTCATCATGTGTCTAATAGAATCCGTAGATATCACTGTTGTAACTCCTAACCTGCTACCCTGTATCAACCATGGAAAACACTCAGAATTCTGAACATACACAGAGAAATCCAACTCTTTCATTAAACACGCGCACACACCCACACATTTTTTTTTTTGAAAGAAAACCCACTATAGCAAGAAACAATGACAGAAGACAAAAACCATTATCATTTCAAGTTACAGATTCAAACTCAAACATGGCTATATGGTAAAATGAATACCAGCAATGCAGACAAAGTAGATTTTCCACAGCCACTAGTACCACACAACAGCACTGTTACGGATTCCTTCCGTTCACGGATTCTGCAATAAAAAGATGGCACATCATTGAATATAGAATTCAGACAAGATGCAATGCATAAAAGAGAGAAGCAAATGAATTCTGGAAAGAGGGAAAGACCTCCTGGACAATAACATAAAGCAAACCGCACTAAACCAAGTTCATATCAAACAATAAAATAAGCCAGAAAAAAATCTCAAAATCAGAATGAGACAGGTTTCCACATGCATGCTTGGACAACACTGCCTTTTCAATACAAACCTGAAAAATAGGGCTATCTAACAATAACGACTTGTGATAAAGCTTGCACAACAGAACAGGTTCAAGAAATAGTCCACAGGCACAGATTACAGAAGGGAGAGTGGAACTCAAACAATAGTCATCATCTCCATTTAAAACATTTTTTTTAAGCGAGTGCCCAGAACATTTCGACAATGAAATGAACAGCTTTTATTTAATTTCATTCAGAGGACCAAATTTCAACGTGTAGTATTATTCCTTCATACAAAAAACCTCAAGCAACATGTGGCAGCAAATGTCAAGTAGACCTCCATAAAAGAATATTCAAAGCTTCCAAGAATTGCAAAGAATGACAATTAGCAACGTAAAGACCTTGTGAAGGAATAGATGCAGGTAAGTAAACACTGATCTACCTATCATGGATACAAGCAACGTATATGAAAAGGAATAAAAAGATTACACAATTACCTGCAAGCCAAAACCAAGTCTTCCCTCTGGTTAGGCCCCACATACTTGTACTCGGTCAGAGCATCACAAACAAAATTCAAGAAAGCCTCTCTTCTAACGACTACAGTGGTTCGCCTTTTGTACAATTCAAATGGTATGCTCTTATTTCTGTCTTCCTCGGAAACCAAACTATCACCAACCTCTGTTTTACCCAAGAAAACTCCACTGGACAAACCATCTTCCTTTTCGTTATTTCCATTTGAAGCATCCACTCCTGTTATCTCAACTTCTTTCGAATGTGAAACACTTCTCATGAGCTCAAAAACCCTTTGGCTAATCTGAAAAGACGAGTAACGTACTCAGCAAGGTGTCCACTTCTTTAAGAAAAAACAAGAATCAAGTCACTAGTCAAAAGCAATAATTAGTCAAATAATTATGCGCACAACCACTTGAGGTACAAAAAAAATAGGCAAATATAAAATAGATCAGTCAACGGAGAACCATACCAGAACTCCAAAAATATATCAGAATTTATAAATGCAATGAGCAGAAAAGGTCAAGATGCTATATGCATGATTAATTGTTTCTCAAGAAAAAAAAAATCAGAACTCAAACAGGCAATAAATAAGAAGATACCGAAGAAAACCATAAAGGTAATTACCAGATTGTGTTTTCACCAAGGGTGAAAAACATGACACGAGAAACATAAATTACCATGCCAAACTCTAACACAAGTTATGTTAACATAAAAAATCAATTTCAAGGAAAGTCAAAATAGATATAATGAATGAAAATGACTTCCATTTCCATTTCAAACACAAATAAAAAGTAATAAAAAACTTGCAGATTTGGAAAAAAACAAAATACAAAGAAAGATAGAAAAGAAATGCAGATCTATCTGCCGCCCTCTTTCCCCACGATCGATTGTAATCTACAAGTAATCATCATAATTATTAATAATCATAGCTATGAATCGCAAATCTTTCGAAAAGAAAATCAAATAACATTGCGAATTTCCAAGATAAATTTGACGAGAAAAGAAAAGGGTATTTGTGTTACCTTAAAAGCATGACGTGCTTTACATCCCATGAGTTGCAGAGTACTCTGCAAAACCGGACGCGTATATCTAAAAGAGTCTTTCCCTTTCCCTTTCCCTTTCCCTTTATCTCTTTTTTCCTCCTCATCCACCACCACTATGTACAGCACTTTTCCAACCTCCATCGTCGTCATGTCTCCTCCCCCTCTCTCTTCTCTGCAACCAACAAAAAACACAGAAAAACTTTGAGCAACCCAACTCAAACCTTCTTTTCCTTCTTTCTTTCTACAAAAGAAATCTAAGAAAAGGGAGAAAAGAAAATGGAAAGGGCAATGCAGGTTTTCAGACCTGTAAGTATGTAAAAGAGAATCAAGACCGCAAAACAAGAAAGAAAGCGTTACGATCGGTCATGTGAAGAAGAAGAAAGGATCTGTGTGTGTGTTGTAGGCATCAATGTCTATATGTCTTCGTCACCTGTCCAGTTTTCCGTCCACGCATCGCTCCCTTGAAGCCTCCACGAGTCTCCTTTAATACCCCCTTCCTCTCCTCTCCCATAAGAGAGAGGACAAAAAAATAAGGATGTTTTTTAAATTACGGATTTGGGTTTCTGTTTACTTGGAAATTGCGACCTGCTGCGCGTGTCCGGGCATTTTTATACTCGGTAGGTGGGGACCAGGCACGGGTGTCAAGGAATGCCATGTCATGAGGAGTAATTATTTCGTTTAGTAGGGGTGCTTTGTCTTTGGTATATTGCT
>Ga0307512_10007432_pt1 | contig 10876 bp, 13 predicted proteins | sample 14_EM_MG_FD_200267 | JGI IMG/M metagenome (GOLD analysis project Ga0307512, IMG submission 200267) | Populus trichocarpa ectomycorrhiza microbial communities from riparian zone in the Pacific Northwest, United States - 14_EM | ecosystem: Host-associated > Plants > Roots > Unclassified | place... | reverse complement strand
CCACCTACCAATGGAGGTGGAGTTTCCCCGTGCGCCGAATCCGCCGAAAGGTCGCCATTGAGCGTACCGATCGGTTGTGGGACTTATGGGTTCGTACGATTGCGTACGTAGGATGATTGTTTCATTCTTTGTTTCCTTTCCTTCGTTTCTCTTATATACTGGCTTTGGCAGCCCAGGAGGTCTGCGCCTAGAGAGGGGGATAATTTAACGGCGACACGTGACCCGAGGCTGGGTAAGCGCTATTGTATATAGATCGCCCGGTACGACACTTGGATCAGTATCGAATCTCTTACTACTATACTCTCCATCAATGCTCACTCTCTCTCATGTGCAACCGTATACTATCATATCATACGTCTGCGACTAGACGTAGGCGTACGTGCATTTACAGGCCTCCGCAATCTGGTCGCCTGCAATGAGGCACCACATACCATGCATGGCGCACGTCATTGAGATGCATTGGGTGAGTTCATGAGCAATCTTGGTATCGAAGGCCACACCAAGTCTTGGGAAGCGCATCAGCGCGATCAGCAATTTGGGGGGAATGAAACGCCAGACCATAGGAAGAGTCAAACACTGCGAAAAGAGGGCAATGCTAGAATCAATATGCTGTCAGCTATGCGACAAGGTTTGGCAAAGATAATTGAGAATGTACGTAATTCAAGACATTTTGAATGATTCCAAACTGAACTTCATATAGTAGAGAATGATTTCTGAATTGAACACACTGACACCTGGTTGTCCAAACGAGTTCATTGACTGTCAAAAAGCCAAAGTAAGAATTGCAGTACTACCAATTATGGATGTGAAACCACAGTGCAATTGGACACTCGGGTTGGTTGAGCGCACCTAGTGTTAGCAACGGTTCCGGACCGTCACTTCGGGTCCGGGTCCGGGTCCGAACCGAACCGTTTCCAAATTGGCGGTCCGGGTTGTCAATAAACCCGAACTGCCCACTCGGGTACGGTTCTATGGTAAACTCCCAACCTGTCTGAATTGGGCGGGTTGTCAGCGGGTCGCACAGCGGGTCCATCTATAGATTCATATAAGGCTCTTGTATTTGCAGTGTGTTAATAGTATCTTATCAAAATCAAGTTTTCAGCAACCATTAATGAGCTTTTGCTTGTTGAGCAGTTTACAATATCAATTAATTTGGTATCTGTGTTTCACCTTCAATATATGATATTTTTGCCTAGAAAGTCAGTCAATGATACAGTAATACACGCGAAAATCCGCGCGATGCCTTGATTACGCAATATGCAAGTCCTAAAACTGTTGACGCTCCATTGACGCTCATTTTCAGGATGCTGCAGGGAACATTTCGCTGTTGCTTTTGCCAGTAAAGGCTGCCAATATTGCATAAATGGATGGCTGCAACCAGTCGAAACATAACTTACTCAAGATGCAAAGCTAAAAATCGTTGACGCTCCGTTGACTCTCATGCTAAGAATGTGGCGGTGACCGTGTTACTATCTCTTTTGCGAACACAAGCTGCCAATATGTCCATTATGTATACCATCGAGCAAGTCACTGGTGAATTACCGTACTTACAAGACAACAAATCGTTGACGCTCCGTTGACGCTCATGCTAAGAATGGGGCGGTGACCATGTTGCCATCTCTTTTGCCAATAGAAGCTGCCAATACATCTGTTATGCATAACAACGACGAACCCACTGGTGAATTACCGTACTTACAAGACCACAAATCATTGACGCTCCGATGACGCTCATTTTATTGTATTCTCCATTCATCATCTGCTGCCGTCCATAATTGTTTTCATTCTGATTTGACTGTACCGGTTGGCTTTCTGCTTGATTGAGACTTAACCCTGTGGCAAAGCCGAGCGGCGTCATTATCTTGCACTGGTCACTCTCACACCACTAAAAATGATGTATCATGCCAAAAGATTCATTGCGCCTGCTATAAATCTATCTATGAACAGATATTCACAAGCTACTTACCATTCGCCCATAATATATCTCTAACTGAAACTCTCGGTCAAGCTACATAAAACTAGTGAACCATTGACGCATTCTGTCCTACTTTTTCTTCCCTCCTGTATTTCTCTGTGTTTCAGCTGCATTGACCGTCATTAAAACCTTTTCAGCCTGTCTCTTTGACTTCCGTGTTGGCTGAACATATCCGGGCACATTTGGCGTGGCGCTCACATTCTGCTGCTCTGGGCATTCCGGATCCTCGAGGCAATTGGTGTACTCTATATCAGAGTCATCGTCCGCAGTGCAATCCTCTTCGCTGTCATTTGCATTATTCAAGTCATGATTCCAGTTTAGCCAATCTTCAGTGTCCGAAATGCTTTCAGGTGCGCTATGCTCGTCGCTTTTGACTGGATGACGGTTGATTCTCCGAATACGGCGGACATTCAAGATTTGAGTTCGTCCTCCAGGGAGGTCCTTTGCAGACAAAGCTGGTGGCAAAGGTGATCATTCTGACAATTTAAATGCAGCCGTACCATCATGTTGGGAGAGTGACCAGGATGATTTGACGATCTCTTCCGTGTCCGAAATATATCCTACCGCGGTCATCTGCTTGTTTTGAGTGCGGGATTCCTTCTGTGTCGCACGTAGGTTTTGGCTGCCCTGCAACATCTCCAAAAAGTCGTGAACCTTGGCCATTCTGTGCAATTTCGTTTCCTCCGCCTCGTTCTTCATTTCCGAGTAGTTTTCTGTGTTCATCGTATCCAATTCGGGGTCAGTGCCGGCCAAAATCACGTTATTGGCTCGAGCAAACTGCCTTACCACCACTTTCTCGCGAAGGGTCTGGCCTGTGGTTTTTGACTGCCTCCAGCCGATAACATCTCGTCCAAGAGAACAACCGGCCTCCACTCCGACACTGTGTGGTGTGATTGAGAATATGTCGTGCCCCACATTGGAGAGAGTGGCGTACTTTGAGTGCTTTTCCGCCTGTTGTCGCCACCAGTCGGTTATGTCCGGTATCCAAAATGTACTGCTAATCTCCATTGGGTCAGAGTGGTAATCATTCAGATTTGGATTGATTTGCCTCCAGTTCTTTGGTACTTCAGGAGGCGAATTCAAATAGAGCCTGGCGGCGGTCAATGTGCGGGGTGCGTGATCACTTCGTCCGGGTCTCGTCTCAGCCACATTGTTAGGCGTTAAGTATTCCTCATCATCGCTGGGCAAATCATATCGATCAAAGGATGATTGATAGCACCCTGAAGCCGTTGCAGAGGGGATGAGATTGCTGGTCGGTACTGTTTCGAGTTTATTGACCGCCACACTTCGATGCTTGGCGCAGTATTCATTCTCCACATACTTCAGAAAGGCCTTTTGGTATTGTGTAGTGTAGGATGTCTCGTCCTCAGGATTAATATCCCGTCCTTTGTCCCACTTTCTAAACGATCGCAACTTCCTGAAAGGATCCAGGATGTGCGCGGAAATAAGAAGCATCCCCATTGTTGGAGTCACATCGGCGTATTATTTGGAGAGCTTCTGTCGAGGCAACTTCACAGCGAAGAACAAGTCCTCCTTCCATGGAGTCTTCTTCTTGGCCAAAACTCGCATCACACCGTCCATGTGATCGAACATGTCATTGTACACAGTAATAACATGATGCAATGTGACTGTATGCCTCTTCGACATCCAAAGGGTCCAATATCGAAATGGTGTCAATACTTCCATGACATAATTGACAATCGTCCATTCATCCTGAGTTGTGAATAGTGGCTGATATTCAGCGTATTTTGGATTCTGAAGCCACTTGCGGGTGCATTCCCGTAAGCAATAGGCGCGCTCGAGCAACTCCAGAGTAGAGTTCCAAGGTGTCTTCACATCCATAATCGGAAGTACTGCAATGCGGACTTTGGCTTTCTGACAGTCAACAAACTCGTTTCCGCGACCAGGTGTTAGCGTAATTCATTCAGCAAGCATTCTCTGCTTTATGAAGGTCAGCTTCAGGACTTTCAAAATATCATGAAATACATACTTTCTCCATTATCTTTGCTAAACCTGGTCTCATGGCCGACACCTTATTGATTCTAGCATTGCCCTCTTTTCGAAGTCTTTGACTCTTTCCAATGTCTATGCTTTCATTCTCGCCAAATTGCTGATCCCGCTCATGGGCTTTCCAAGACTTGGTGCGGCCTTTTACACCGAGACTGCTCATGAATACACCGAAAGCCAGCTGTATGACGTGCGCCATGCACTGTATATGGTTCCTCAATGCAGGCCACTCGATTCCAGAGGCCTCAAGTGTTGATTGCAGCTCGCGTGTCATCGAGTAGTTTGAGGAAGCATTATCAGTTGTAATACCAAGCAAACGGCCGTCGGTAAGCTCAAAACGATCAAGCACGTCCTTCAAATGTACGGCTAACCTTGCTCCAGTATGTTGGCCCTTAACCAGTCATCCTTAATTAGCGTTCGAAACGAGAATAGAACAGGCGATCAACCTCATCGAAAGCGAGTTGAACTTCACGCAATGTCCAATCTCAATCCATATAGTAAGCAATGACTGACGTTATCGCTAGTTTGTTCGTTGATGTCCATCTGTCCAAAGCTAGATCAACTTTATTTCGCTGTGGCAATTGCTTCTTAATTGCATCCACAGTCAGTGCATATTCCCTCCGGCAAATGTTACTAAGGGTCGTAGCGGATGGAAGAACTAGGTCATCGCGTAATGCCTTATATGACTGTCGTAGCTCAAGATTTGATATAGCGTTCCATGGAATACGTGCCGAAACAAATTCTAATATGAGGTAGCGATTCCACGTGTCTTGGTCAAATTCGGAAGTTTTAAAGTCCTTATCTGCCAGTGTGGAATGTTTTGTCAGTCATTTCGGTCAATATGGATTAAACTGGATATGAAATATGGTTTCCCTCCGCAAACTTACTATTTTAATTCCACGACTTCCTTGCCTCTTCAGGATGGCCAAAGCTGTTTCATCCACTGTCGAACTAGTCAATTCAGTAACCTCTGACTCTGTTATTTCGTTTCACTTTGCGATGTGATCTTTTGCCAGCAACTGTTTCCCCATTGAGCTGGTCCCATGTTCTGATGGATGGCGAAGAACTTGATGACAAACGATACATATGATGCCAGGGCTGCTGGTCTTCTCAATTCCACAGTGCAAATAGAATCTCCATGAAGGCGCATGTCTCGAATTCTTCCGAGCAATAGGCCCCTTCGAGCCTACATTCATTGAAGCCCACCAAGTGTCGAAGATGATTTGTAAAGTAAGGTCGCTCAAATTACGAATAAAGACACGTTCATTTTTGGAAGAGATCTTAACCTCTAGCAATGAGGTGTTCAAAGATTGTGTATCAGACATGGCGGTCGAAATTCGAAAGCTGGGTAATCCGACTTGAGACACTGCCAAAAATAACAATACAGTAAAGCTGATTGCGGATTCTTAAATATTGACTCAACAGCTACAATGAAAATAGTCAGATCAGTCAGACATTGCATGCATATTTGTTATGCTGAATACAAGGACAGATTGCAACGACTGACCGCCTAAACCTCCATTTAGGAATAACATACTGCAGTTTATTGCTGTGTAGCGTTCAGAGCCTTGACGCACTATGGGCGTACAATTGTAGGAGGCGGACGCGATATCGACCCTTGCATTTTTGCCAATAAAGGCAGCCGATAGATTCATTGTGGATTATCTGCTTTCTATTCCGGTTATATTATCAAAGATGCCAGCGCAACAATCGTTGACGCTCCATTGATGCTCCATTGACGCTCATTTTGGGACATGGTTACGATCTTGTTGGAAGCATATTTGCCTAGAAAGGCGGCCGGTAGTACGATTATAGATCATTGAAGACTCATAGCCGCATGATTTTCCAAGATGAAAGGCCTCAAATCGTTGACCCTCCGTTGACGCTCAATTTTAGGGCGTACTGACGATGTCGTCAATATCATTTTTGCCTAGAAACACGCCCGATAGTTCGATTGTGTGTTGATATCGCCGCAGTGCCCTCGGATTGTCCGAGATGCATGCCCAAAAGTCATTGATGCTCCATTGACGCTCAGTTTTAGGACATAGTAGCGATGTAGTCGCATCCCTTTTTGCCTAGAAAGGCAGCCGATAATGTAATTATGGCTTTATGCCGCCGCACAGCCCTAGGATTTTCCATGATACAAGGCCAAAAGTCGTTGACGCTACGTTGACGGTCATTTTTGGGAAATAGTAGCGATGTAGTCGCAACTGTTTTTGCATAGCAAGGTCGCCGATAATGTAATTATGGCTTGATGCCGACGCACAGCCCTAGGATTTTCCATGATACACGGCCAAAAGTCGTTGACGCTCCGTTGACGCTCATTTTTAGGACATAGTAGCGATGTAGTTGCAATCGTTTTTGCCTAGAAAGGAAGCCGAGAATGTAATTATGGCTTCATGCCGCCGCACAGCCCTAGGATTGTCCATGATACAAGGCCAAAAGTCGTTGAAGCTCCGTTGATGCTCATTTTTAGGACATAGTAGTGATATTGTTGGAAGAGTTTTTGCCTAGAAAGGCGGCCGATAGCGTGATTATGGGGTAAAGTCGCCGCACACCCCATGCATTTTCCAAGATGCAAGGCCAAAAGTTGTTGATGCTCTGTTGACGCTGATTTTTAGGACATAGTAGAAATGTTGCCGTCACCATTGGTCAAAAGAAAGGCTGCCGATAGTTAGATTATGACTTACTGTTACCGTACAGCCTACTGGATGTTTCATGACGCAATGCCAAAAATTGTTGATGCTCCATTGACGTTCACATTAATCACATCGAAACAGCCTTTGTACAGTCAATAATTGTATCCAACGAATCAAATACACAGTTATGACATCCATTATTGCGTTTGTATCTATTATTGTTTGCATCCAGGAGTTTTGTTGCCTCTGAATTTTTGATCAACTGCTATCTACACTATCTGAATGAGAAATAACGTGGCCCTATCACATTCCTGCGCTTTCAGCCGGCAATTGACGGCATGTGAATCATTTCACTTGTTTTTGGTAAATATAGCTCGACTTTCCCACCATTCCTTATCCAGCTCCTTCTCCTCGATTTCCATGACGTACCACAAGCAATTTCAAACATCTCAACCATGTGCACCAGGTCTGTGCAAAGAGTTATGCAGTTGGATACATTGATGAATATGGCATGACGGCTGTCGTTCAGATCGATTCGTCATGCGCACTCACCGCTCTTCCTATGACAGGTATGACATCACTCACTTAACATTTGTTAGCACATTTCGTCACTAATATTGCTTTTGTGTTGTCAATTAATAGTCACTTGCAAAATAAAACCGAACGTAATGGCCATCTTACAACCCGATTTGGATTGTAGAACTTTTACATTGTGCGTTCGACCCTTGCACATGCACAGACGAAATATCATGCCTCACAATTTGGTCACTGAAATCAAGCCAAAGCTGACACATAGCAAAATTGGTAAACAACTTGCTTTTCGCCGCAATCAGATGTCAAAAAGTACAGTTTGCACCACTATTCTTCCGCAGAAGCTGGAGCTGTCACCATCTCTTCGTCGGAATCTGATGTCTATATGGTAATTAGCTGGAGGATATATGCAGGGGTAAAAGCTGACTGGTTCAACTGGCTTCGCTTTCAGCAACATTGACGAATCGGGCTCTGCGGCTGGCTCACCACTTGGTATGCTCGATTTAGACTGCGGCTTCACTGAACCTAGCCTAATATGACTACTTCGTGGGCGAGAAGTCCCTTGCGGCCTTTGCGATATTCCGGGGACAATGTCAAGACTCTCCATCAGCTCTCCAAATGTTGCTGGTGGAGGTGCCGGTGCGTCATTCTTTGTTGGCGGCCGGACAACGGCCGGAACCCTCAATTCGGTGGTGCCGTACTTCTTATCGCGTTCACTTAAGTAGTCGGCTGCATCGTCCCATCCCGGTTGAGTCAATTCGTCGAGCTTCATCTGCTTCTGCCCAAATCTCTCCATGCGCTGCTGGACTGTTTTGGTGATTGTGCCCATCACCCAGCCGGGTTTGTCATCTTCGCTCAAATTGCCCTGCTCAGTCTCTTCATCATCTTCCTATTCCCCATCCTCCCCATCGTCGGAACTTGCAAGATCACTCAGACTGTCTCCAAGAGCAACCAGCATCTCCTCAAATGTCTTTTCGGGCTCTCTGGACGTCAATCCCGCTATTGCAGCCTGCGTCATATCGTCCTGCTCTTGTTGAACCACGGCCTCTGCATCTTCATCTCGCTTTCTTGCCTCAGTGGTCTCTCTCTCCACATAATCCTCAATCCATTTCTCTTTCTCTTCATTGCTTAAGAAGTGCGTTTCTCGTCGCTTCTCCGCCGCAAGCTTCTTTTTGGATCTCAAGCTGCGCAAAGCCCCAAGGGCTCGGATTCTCTCTGCCTCCAAGCCGCTCTGGCCTTCATTCGCTTGATGACGTCGTTGGGTTGTCCGCTTTCTCGATTTGCTGTATCTGCCCGCTGGATGTGGCGAAAAGTTCTTCTTCGGAGCATTGAGCATTGTAGTTCTCGTGGACTTTGTTTTTGGGCGAGATGTTGGATGTTGCAAGTTATGGACAATATGGAGGTAAGCTGCGTCTGTTATGTCAAGGGCAGTACGTTTAATCACCTCGAAAAAAGCAAAATCGCTCTCTTGACTGTCAATAAATGCGGAATAATGATGCTAACCGTACAACATGACATCATTGTTAGCGTCAGTCTCATGGAATATCCCGGGGATTATTTGAGACAAACATCAGCAGACATCCTTTCGCTCGAACTACATGCTATTAATATCCAGCAATTGGGCGATTTCGGCGGTCGTACACCGCAATTGATCCCTGTTATTAAACAGACAATATCAGACCGACTGATTGCAAATTGCGGGGCGGTGGGAAACCCCTGCAACTTGCATCCATACTCAGTAGGATTCATCTTGATCATAAGGATCATGTTGGCTGCTATATATTCCATTCTGACATGAAGCTAACTATATGGTCCTCAGGGCTTCCCACTTCCTCTCGTTATCATCTTCCTCTCCTATTCCACATCAGCCCATTATGGATACACAACCACCTCCGGCAGGTGAGAGCGGATCAAATACCGGCAGATTGGCGGGCACTACATCAGATACGGAACTTCTTGGCACACAACAAGAGCGCAGACAGAAGTTAGTTCACCGCAATGCTGCCAATGTAGCTACCAAACATATGACCCAGGATGCACATTTGAAGATCGTCCGCAAGCCAGGCAGCAGCAAAAACAAGAAGCAGCATGCAGTTGGATGTAAGTATATCCTCATCGTGGCAAACGGCGGTCCATTAACTGAATAACGTACTGCGGGTGTCCGTTGAGAGCTACGTAACAAATTCATCGCTGTCCGTAACGGCAAACCTCCATGGTCGACAAAGGCATTTGTCCGCACAGTCTGCGAAATTGAACATCATGATGTTGTGAGCTCTGGGATTTTCGCAGATGAATTTCCAGATAAGCGTCCCTGTGAGTGGACGAAACAGGCTTTAATCACCTTAGAGGAGGCTACGGAAGCGTATATGGTAGAGGTAACAGCCCAATTTCATTGTTAGAAGCATCGACTAATGTCTTGTAGGTTTTCAACATGTCTGCAACTATGGCAAGGCAAGGAGGTCAGGTACAGCTGGAACAGTCCGACATGCGCCTGGCGTTGAATATGGCCCAAATGGCCAAAGAAGGCTTTTCGCGCGCCGCAATAGAGGAAACGAAACAGCTCAATAAGAAACTGCGCGCCAAGGTCCGAGAAGAGAAGAAGCGGGGTGTTGAGTTTCCTGGGCATACAGAGGTGAAGGCTGCGATACAAAGACACCCGGCAATGCTTCGGCATAACCAAACGTCCGGCTGCCTTCCTGGCCTAAATGGCACCGCAAAGAATCCGCAGACATTCTGGAGACACAAAGAAACAGGTGCACCTCGCCCCGCCCGACGCAGAGTGCGGACTCCAGAGCCGACTACAGCTCTTCCCGGCACGCCACCCGCCCCAACCGGTAACACCTCCGGAGCTCAATCATCATAAATCTTCAATTTGCTGGCCGGATATACGTATTCGCATACAGCTCTTCCCTGGGCGGAATTTTTTGAAGATGATGAGGATACCGAGTACAATACCGATTTTGATGCAGATATGCTGACTGATGATGGTTAGTACACCATCTGTTGTGTGGTAATGAATCTAACATTCATTTTGAAGACAAAAGCAGTAGATTGAGCGATCCTGCTACTGATGACGAGCATTGACCGAAAGCCACGGGATTTTGGCTATTATTATAATATATATCTATGTATTATTAAAGAACAACTAGTGTTAGCAACGGTTCCGGACCGTCGCTTCGGGTCCGGGTCCGGGTCCAAACCGAACCGTTGCCAAATTGGCGGTCCGGGTCGTCAATAAACCCGAACTGCCCACTCGGGTACGGTTCCATGGTAAACTCCCAACCCGTCAGAATTGGGCGGGTTGTCAGCGGGTCGCCCAGCGGGTCCATCTATAGATTCATATAAGGCTCTTAGATTTGCAAGTTGTCATTGATATCTTATTAAAATCGCGTTTACAGCAACCAACAATGTGCTTTTGCTTATTAAGCAGCTTGCAATATTGATTAATTTGGGATTTGTGTTTCACCTTCGATATATGGTATTTTTGCCTAGCTAGGCGGTCAATGATACGGTTATGCATGCGAAGTTCCGCGCGATGCCTTCATTACGAAATATGCAAGTCCTAAAACTGTTGACGCTCCGTTGACGCTCATTTTCAGAATGCCGCAGGGAGCATGTCGCTGTTGTTTTTGCCAGTAAAGACTGCCAATATCTTATAAATGGATGTCTGCAACCAATCGGAATATAACTTACTCAAGATGCAAAGCTAAAAATCGTTGACGCTCCG
>Ga0307512_10007431_pt1 | contig 10876 bp, 13 predicted proteins | sample 14_EM_MG_FD_200267 | JGI IMG/M metagenome (GOLD analysis project Ga0307512, IMG submission 200267) | Populus trichocarpa ectomycorrhiza microbial communities from riparian zone in the Pacific Northwest, United States - 14_EM | ecosystem: Host-associated > Plants > Roots > Unclassified | place... | reverse complement strand
GATGAGGGGAAGGGAAAGGGGGGTGTTTATATACAGAGGGGGTAGGAGAAGGAGGAGAAGGAGGAGGATATTCACGAATGACAGTGGGTTGAACCACAAGGACTGGAACTGGGGATCGTTAGCGAGCGAAGGGCAGATAGCTTTAGCTCTCATAGTCTGCATGGAAAAATAGCGGTTCGGGAAGGCGGTTTGCATTAGCTCCCGCAGTATGCGTGACAGGTAACGGTTCTCGAGTGACAGCGAGTGGAACCATCAGATTGGAACTGGGAATCTTTAGCGAGCGAAAGCTGTCACGCCTATAGCTCACGCAGGTATGTATACAGTTACATGGATTTTATGATCTATATCTCGGGGTTCATTCGCCTGCTCGGGCATAGGACACGCGGGTGGGACAAGTCGCCGATGAGAATATGTACCCACCATGAGGTTTATGTTGCTGACATCGATGAGGCGAGACCCTCTAGATTAGATGACACGGATGTCGTGTCGGTTGAAGACGAACCAGCTGGCTTTGATGTGTGGTTTATTGGAGATCATGAATCCTCACTTGCTGCCGATTTTCGTGGGGTCGATTCTCAAGGTCGAATCACACAATACTCCTTGCGTAAAGGTGCGTGAGGCATTTTCATTACGAAGCGATGTCCGCAACCGAGCATGTGCTACTGAGTTTCCTGAAGACTGGCATATCTACTCATGAAGTCTAGATCTCGAGCTAGTCAGTAATAATAAATCAAACGAGAAAGTCGACGGGTGGAATTTTGGTTGAGGACTGTTGGAAAACTCGTCTCGTATTATCGGCTCGGGATCCTCCAATAAATAAGAGCCGGTATCTAGCTTAGCTGGCAGTACAAATGCCTGGTGCTGTAAACACCAAGGACTAAGGTTCGAAACCTCATGGTGCTGCAAACAATGAGATCGAAATCTTGGACTGATGTTGTAAACACTAAAGTTCACAGGTGCTATAAACACTGGGGGTTCGAAACTATTCTTTTGTCCGCTTAGACAATCAGAAGGTACTCTACTCTACGTTTCTTGTGGTGAGTAAAATTTAGGTTGAAGACCATTAAAAACCTAACCTCGTCTTACATGATCTAGGTCCGAAGCCTTTCAATAAACAACAACTAATCCTTAGCTTAGCTGGCAGTGTAAATGCCAGGCGCTGCAAACACCAAGGGCAAAGGTTCGAAACCTCATAGAGCTATAAACATCCGGTGCGTCGAGGTTTGAAACCTCATGGTGCTAGAAACACCAGGTACTGTAACCACTCAGGTTGGAAACCTATCAGGCTCATTATTTTTACCCACTGTTCCCGAAGCAGTTACTCATTCCTATGTGTATATAAGAATACCCAGAAAAGTATCCGTACCATGGCTGAAGTACCCGGGTACACGGGCGAAAGTAATACCGTGGCCATTCCACTCTTGAGTCCCTGCGGGTGGGAGTTGTGGGACCAGGTTTCTGTAGATCTAGATCCCCCTTGACTCCCTCGCCCCCTGCAGGTCAAGGCCTACGACCGGGCGAATTGTCGAAATTATTTTTCTCCATACTCAGAATCCCGAATCTCCCAATTAGCAAGACGATGATTGGTTTAGCTGGCAGTGCATGGTACTGTAAATACCAGGTGCAATAAACACCAAGGTTCGAAACCTCTGACGCAATAAATGCCAGATGCTTTAAATATTAAGATTCGAAACCGAATAGTGCTACAAACACCGCGTGCTGTAAATACCGACATATATGACCCATTATTTTGCTCTCTGTTGTCTACTATGCCCGGAGCAGTTGCTTATTTACCCGTGTAAAACCTGCGAAGGTGGAAGTAGAGTACATAGGATTATGACTACCAGTATACCACTTCTAAATTTTTGTACGAACGAGTAATCATGATTGTGCATGTGGGAATGAATAAGTACTGTAGATTCTCCTCTTGATTCTTTCGCTCTATTGCAGTCTCGTTCTCTACTAACAATCTTTTGTGTGTCGTACGTCTCGTCCTTTATTTTCTATCATCACGGCTCGAATCTTTCAACAAACAAACACCAATGTCTAGCTTGGCTGGTGCTGTAAACGCCAGGTGTTGTAAATACCAAGGTTCGAAACCCCAGGCTGGTGCTGTAACCACCAAAGTGCTATAAACACCAAAGATCGCAGGCAGGCTCAAAACCCGCAGAGATTGCTCTTTTGCTCGGTCGCGGACTGGACGCAGAGCCTACCTTTTCATGGCAGGACCACGGCCCCTGGGAATTCATCTATTCTGAACTAGAAACATGGTTTAGAATAAAGCATATACAAGAAACCGATTAGCTTAGCTGGTTGAGTATGGTGTTAGAAACACCAGGCGCTGTAAATGCAGAATGCAGGTTCGAAACCTGCGATGCTGTAAACATTAGGGTGCTAAAAACACCAGGTGCTGTAAACACTCGGTGCTATAAACACAGGGGCGCAGGTTTGAAACCTGTAGAGACAACTCTTTTTTTCTGCCGCGAAGCCTGTGTTTTCGTAAAACAGCCCACCATTGATAGCAAGTAGTGCTATCCACAAGGTTATTACTGCAATGGCTAGGCATACAATGTACAAAACAGTTAAGAACGCCGCAGGTATGAGGACTGATCACTTAGCCTAACTGCAGTGTTGCCAGTGGTCCAGGTACCGAACCGTCCAGACTGGAGCCGTCCGTGTCCAATCCAGTCCAATTCACATAAATTTCGCACTGGAATCGGACCGGACACAATTTTTGGGCACAAGTACAGACTATCAAATCCAGCAGCGAGTTGAACCGACGGAAATGATATCCGAGGAGAATGGTTTCCGGGGCGAATGTGCTGAGTGGCGATCTGAGTGGTAATCTGAGTGGCGAACGGGGTGGCGGGGTGGCGGGGTGGCGGGGTGGCGGGGTGGCGGAGATGCGGTGGTTAGAGTGAGATAATGCGAATTAGTGTACTGCCGACTCGTTAGACTTGGTTCTGTGAGCAGAAATATATCCGAGGAGAATGATTATCGTGGACTTCAATTACGGATCCCTTCACCTTTTAGCTGTCCCAGCATAGTATCTATCCTCTGTTGTCTGCTATGGCCTTAGATATTCATTCTATTCCTGCAATGTCCACTAGGGTGGAGAGATTGTTTTCGCAGTGCAAGATTGTACTCTCTAACAGACACAACAAGGTTCAGATTGATGGACTTGAGGCTGTAGAGTGTCTGAGGTTGTCGGACAAAGTTGGAGGAATCGCAGGTTGTTGTTACAGAAGCAGAGTGTGATGAACCTGAGTTGGATATCGATGAAGAGACGGAAATGACAAATGTTTGTAGTTTAGTTTTAGTTTACATGGAGCAGTATCATTTAAATTGTTAGCACTGGACTGGTCCGCACCGCATCAGTGCAGTGCGACCCATCTTGCGCACTAGACTGCACTAAGCCCTACCCCGGTCCGGGACCGCCCGGGTACTGGCATCACTGCCTAAGCGGCAGGGTCTGGGGCTACAAACGGTAGGTAGTAGGCTCGAAACCTGCTGATCATTCGCAGTGCTTTAAACACTCACATTACAGGCTCGAAATATGCAAAGACAATTCTTTGCTCTGTCTGGAGCCAGCCACGTACTTGGTGCTAGGGCTGTCCATGAATTGGTTTCTGTACTGTGCAGTTTGCATGATAACTAAGAAGCCGCAGATATAAGAACTGATCGTTTAGCATAGCAGGTACAGCATAGCGCTATAAACCCCAGATGTTTTAAATATCGAGGTCGGAAACCTCATGATATAAACACTAGGTGCTGTAAACACTGGTTTGCAGGACTAAATCTACCCACCGTACTATAAACACTTAAGATCGCAGGCCAGAAACCTGCAGAGATCACCCCTTTGTATTTATTTTGCCATGCTCCAATCTCACTAGCAGGGGCCCGGAGTAGAGATCGAGTACATAGTTTCTCAGAATTCTGGACGTGATGCATGGCATCCCGAGACGTATATGATGCAGTGAGTCAAGATTATATTGCGCCACGATGGTTCTACTCTAGTACGCACCTCCTTCTAGTCCCGCAGTTCGTACTCATCTATCTATCACCCTAGCTCTAAAACATAAACCCCCTGACCTCGTCCACCGTCCAATACCTCCTCATCTCCTCCGCCCTCAGAGCCTTAACCTCGTCATCCATATGGCTCCATAGAGTTTCTCCAAACGTATCCATCCTCTCCCGCAACTCTTGCTTATTAAACTCCCTCTCCCCATCCCGGCACTCGGTAAGATAATTCTTAACCTTATCTAGCCCCTCATGGATAACCTTATGCTGTTCTAACAGCTCCTTCTGCTTCTGGAATGCTGGCATCCGCTCCGCGAGTCTCGGGAAGATATGTACTTCTTCGATGCCGTGGTGCATCTCTAAGTGTTGCGCGAACCGCAGCCCGAGGGAGATTAGACTGCTTGGAGAGAGCGTGCAGGCGTGGAGTGTCTTCCATTGGTGCCGGAAGGAAGTGTGCTAACAGGGTTAGCCATGCTCTAGGAGCTAGAGTGAGGGGCGCAAACGTATTGGTCCATGTGGGACGCCAGGTAATTGTAGTTACGGAACTCGGCGGCGCTGAGTTTTGGGAGCGGGGTGGGTTTGTTATTGTCTGCATCGGGGGTGCCTGGGGCGCTACTGCTGTACTGTGTGGCCATCTTGATACTGGAAATATTCTGCCTTCTGGCGGCGACGGTAGAAGGTACTTTTAAAAGCCTCGATGCGGGGTTCCGGTACATCCCTGCTTGGCTGACGGTTAGCGATTACAAGGAGATGTATAAGCGGATGCTAGAAATTTGGGTCAGGCACCGATATATAGTAATCTATTCTAGAATCCCTGTTCGGGCTTCGGGGAATCATTTTAGCCGCGGTTTGCTAGTGGCGTCCGGCTGCCGGCGGTTAAATGGTTTGGCGGATTTGAATCGCAGTCAGAGAGTAGCGGTCGTCGCGCAGTGCTTAGGGCTGAGGGCTGATGTTTCCTGGGCGTCTGGTGCAAGACAGAGTCCACGGACGGGCGCGTGCACGTTGCCGGTTGTGCCGTACCAAGGCCCCGGTCCGCTCCTGCTCGATACTGTAGAGCTAGCTTTTTACCCTAAACCACAATTAAACCACCTACCTTACCGCAATTTTCATCCCTTACTTCAAAACCACCGCTGCTCCAAGAGACTGGACGTGGTTTTGGTATGGTCTCTAGCGTCCACAGAATGGGGTACCATTGATTGAAAGAGGTCTGTTGTGGTTGGTCATATCCCTTAGTGGTCTTAAATAAGATAAAGTTAATCGCCTCACTCTAGTCGCGCAATCTTTTGAACATCACGGTTATGAGTAATCAGTGGAAAGGACTGTGGGCGGGCAAGCCTGGTGTTTCTCCAGGGCATGATTATCGTAATAGGCAGTTGACTATGTGCAGGTCCTGAGATATCATTGGACGAGGGTGTGGATTAAGAGAAGTGCGGTCAATGAAGTATGTGTAGGCACAGTGCAAATCTCGCTGCAAGGCCCCCAGAACAATCCCAACACCCCTACTGGAGGAACGGAGATCCTGCTTTTTAATGGCGGGATCTCTAGGGATGTACCGCTTTCGTCCTCCATTCCCAGCCTGTATCGGAATGTAACTACCAATAGCCGCTTAACTGACAATGACGCCTCTAGAAATGCCCTTCTGAGGTATTTAGCCCCCGAACCACAAGGCTATGCAGAAAGTGGCTGCAGGTGGCTTTTGTGCTGCTGATACTCAAAAAAGGCACCGAATAAGTGCCCTCCCAATCACCTACGATTTTAAACTTTCAGACCTATTATCTAGTAGATAGTTATGCGAGCAGAACAGAAAGGATTTGCAAACTAACAGCTGTTGACACGTGTACACAGCGATGAGGGTGGAAACTCGTCAATTGTCTAAGCTCTAAAGAGAAGAAGAGACGAAGAGAAAAAGGAGAAAAGCTAAAAGACACGATGTCTAGGATACTATACTAGAAATGGAAATCCACGTAATAGCCAAGCAATCACATGATACCTGTCGATGATCTTGGGCAAAAACCCAGCATTTCCGTCAACAACAGCCGAGTGAGTGGATGAACCATTCTAATAGTGCACCTTTGAGCCGGGGCCACCGGGCGAATTCACCTTACGATGCCCTCTCTCATAGTAATCACACAACGAGGAGCCACTAGTGCTCGACCTATTCACCTCACCTCACTAGTTAGAGTAAGCATCAGTTCAGACTGATACGGGTCGTGGAGGGTTCCCTGATGCCAACAGCAGAACCGAGTGTAAGAAATTTAAAAGAGTAAATAAGAGTATCTAAAGATGAATACATGTCCCTCGATGGTGGAACCTAAATAGACGGCTAAGCTACCAAGAGTAACACTAGAGGGAGGGTGTGGCAGTATTCACTCACGCAGGAGCGGGTGGGGAAAGAGCGAGTATCAGCATTTCCTATCTTACTCTTACTTGCACTTTTTTCCTATTTTTATCCAGAAACCACAGTGATGCTCTTATCTTCTCAGCTGAAAGCCATCTACCCCTATAATTCGGCTTTCCAGAAGGATCTCAATTCACCTAGATATCTCTCTATCTCCTACACACAAGATCTTCTTGCACTTCCTATAGTGGGGTGCCGGTCATAAGATTGCCCAATCAAACGGCTTGAGGTGGCTCAGCCCAACGTTGATCAACTAATGAGCTTGCAGGACTGAAATCTGCTACAAATCTAAGGTAATCCTGCGTGTAGGGAATAGCGGGGTACGAAGCGAGCAGCGCAGGGCTAGAAAAGTATGGAAGTACATATAAATCGGAAAAGGATCTGGAACAAAAATTAAGCAGCTCGAAGCTCAACTTCAGGGAATGGGTATGATTGGCTGAAATAGTGGATCTGGGTTTGTATGGGAGCTTTGACCTAACAAGATCGTATTTTCTATCCTTTTGTCTCTCAACCTCCTCTTTACACGCGTGGTTTTTCCAATTTTTGCTTCCATTCCCGAATACTCGGATACGTATACGAGGGTAAAGGATTAGACGCTCTTGTTCTAGCAGGTAATCATACAGAACTGGCAAAACTCGATCGTGCTATACAGTTTGGGTATAACATGGCTAAATTAATATCAGAATAATATCAAAACTGGAAAAGACTGGAGTGCACTGACTCTGACACCCTGGTCTGCCAGCTAAATTCAATACCAGAACAGGAGCGTCCGATCCTTTACCCCCGTACCCAAGTACTTGCACTGTTTCAGATCATGCCCACCCACCCCTGTATTTTGGATCTCTAGCAGTGCTGTCGAAAAAATTGAGTAGCGGTTGAACGTCAATCACCGCATAATAGATAAAAGGAAAATATAAAAATAATGTACTCAGAAGCCCTTACCTAAGGTTGTTAGGCTACCCTGGAATTAATTATCAATTAATGATACTAAGTTGGTTTAAATAGTACTATAGTCTAAGACATGAAGATATTGGAAAAAACTTTATTTTGATGTTAGGCATCTGCAATCTACTAAGCGTTTGGTATGTTCACCCTCATTCAGAAAGAGCTCCCTGGTTGAGGAACATGTCTCATCCTCCCATCTTAAACCTCATAAGACACATTGCAACGGAATGGAAGTCGCCTCATACTGGTGTATCTGTGTTGTGGCCCGTTGGGGGTATTCATTTGCTCATAGGCATCCCAAACCCGAACTCGTAGCTTCAAATACATATAAGCATGCATAAACATCAACCCTCCCCGCCTCCTCAACCCGCCAACAACAGCCCGTTACTGTCCTCGACATCACTCCCATCACTTTCATCACTCTCATCATACCGAAACAACGCAATAAACTTCCGATTATCTCGTATCCGATTCGCCTGTCGAAACCCATTCAGCGTCGCCGGGCTGTCCTCAAGCCCAAGCCCTGTCAGCACTATCCAGTCAGTCCACCAGTCACCACAGGACTCACCAGTTGTCCTCAAACAGTGCGCCCTTACTCTGTTCAGCCATACCCACAAATAACGTCTTCACGCCCTTCGCCACATCCCACACCCGCACCCCCTCCCCGCGCCCCACCTCCACACAATGTCCCGGCATCACAACAATGAATGTCGTCAGTGCCGGCTCCGTTGCGTACTGGTCCTTCACTGGCGACTCGTCCAGCAGCTTTCCGTTGGCGTTGCAAGACGATGAAAATGTGATCGGCGCCACAGTGTTCGCCCAATCACTCTTGAGCAGCATCAACACGGGGTGCACCGCCACCGGCCCCCGCGCGTACGACCTCTCGGGCGAAGGCGGCTGTACGAATAACAACCGCCGGAAGCGCTGCGAGGAGAGGATGGTGGCGTGCCAGAGGGTGCAGACGCGCTTGCAGACGATGAGGGTTTCGGCCGGGAGGTGGGAGAAGATGTGAGGGAGGAGGTAGTATGGGATTGTCATCTGCTGCTGCTGGTGCTGCTGCGAGGTCGTCATCGTCACTGCTGAGCGTAGTTGCGGTCGGCGTGGGGGTGATGAGACCTGTATTTATTCCCTCGGAGCATACTTGCACTCCACCAACTGCGGAACTACTTACGCTCGCTGACAGCGACTGCACTTTATAGTTCGACGACCGGTCGTCAGCAATCCGGAATGCCGGGTTTCCTGGTCGGGCAAAGGAACAGATGTAGAAATTCCCAAAGCACTGCGTGAAACCGTGCTGCAGACGAGCTAGATGTCTCAAACCCCGCGCCGTCATTGAGCCGATGCAGGGTTACGATTAGGACTGCATGTGGCCGTTGGGGCGGTCTCATTCGCCGCAAGCTTGAGAGAACAGAGCTATGTGAATGGCTGGAGCTTGGTTATTCGAATCGGTAGTTCTGAGGTGGCGGTGGTTAAATCTTAAGCGAATAGATCTGTTTGGCTTTTAATTGTAGGCTGAACCCAATCCTGCGGCAGTTGTCGATCATATTTCACCCCAGGAGTTGTTTGATAAGATAGAAACCGAGCTTTTCATCCAATCATACCCTCCCTTTCACCCCCACCTCAAACTTGGCTTATGTACCTTCCTTTAGAGGCTTTGTGCACTTTTACGGGATTGTGGGTACCCGTTTCGCAAATGCTACTAAGCGTATATGCTGTTGTTGATATTGCCATATTGCCATTATGGTATGTATGGGAGGTGGAGTTGTTGGTTGTTAGTTGGTTGGTCAAACGCTCGCTTGTTGGGGTAATATCTCTCGCTATTGAAGTAGTGCGCGCTCCGGGGTGAGTCGCTAATGCGGAATAAACGCCTTTGCTCCTGCCCACTCGGAGATCTGATCCGGCTGCATATAATGTCAAAGACACACGTTCCAACACGGACTAGGTGTGGGTACTGGAGGGTGGTCTATTCTAGCGAAGCACCAGGATAAGCTACTAGTTACTGCCTATCTTCAGGTGGTATTGGCAGTAGAGGGGTACATCACAGGTGCATATACTACTTCTCCCAACTCCAGTACTGAGTTATGCTGGCGGAAGATGCCCAGAATCAATGATCATCAGAAACAACGTATTAGCCAATAGAAACCCTAGCTTCGTATCCACAGCTTATAGATAAGTATTGGAGGCTTTCATGCCTCATAAGACCGATCAATGCCATTTGACCAATGATGCCATGGGACTTTCGATCCAGAGGTGAACGCTCAGGCGTTTGTCGTAGGAATCGGGGACACGGAATTTACCGCATGCAGTTGGAACTTTGGAAAACATCTTGATCAATCGTTCGCAGATGTGTTTCATCAGACTCGGTTATTTTCCACCTGAGCGTAGTGATTCGCCTAGGGTGATTCACCGTGAAGCTTCCCAGCAGATGGATCTTATCTGTTGTAGACTCGATGTTAAAGGAATATCAGTTTTTGAGTTTGGAAGATTTTAATGGGCGTTTATGATGTTCAACAAATAGTTTGGTAAGAAATGATGGGATTGGCAAACTGTTGACGTGCAAACTACGGAAGCTTTTCTAATGGTTCAAGCTCCAGTTGCGGGACTGCATCCATATAGCGAGTTACATCTCGAATTTATCCAGCTAGCATATTTCTACTGGCTCGACTATTTTCTCTGTGTCTATGTAAACGTTGATAGGCTATGGGATATCAGGATCACTGTCCTTGTAGCAGGCTGCTTATCTAGTTACTTGTTTGCTAGTGCTACTTAGTTATTGGCGAGTATATTCTTAGATTAAGGCGGCGCAATACCCGAGCCACAATCAATGCAGAGTGCGAGTCTGTAATTGCCATTGAATGCTTATACGAGCATCAATAGCTTTAGGAGCGCTTGACCGCGGCAAAAGTGTTGAGCTAAACCCCCTGCAGCCCGTTTTCAAAATGTCTTGGCTCAACTAACCGACGCAGAATCACTCACCTCACCTCATCTCTCTTCTAAAGCTACTCGCCAACATTCTATCCACCGCCAGCTTCTCTAACCAGCTACAAGAAGCGTCTCCGGCAGTTCCGTCAGCTCCACCCCCTCCCGCAACCATGAACGCGCCAGACCGGTACCTCCCAACCACCCTCCGCAGCTCCCAGCTCCCCCGCCACTAACACCAGCAGCTTCGAACTCTTCCTCCTCCAAGATGGCGAAGCGAAAGTGACCATGGAGCCGGACACGCGCCAACCGAATAGCGCGATCTTTACGTTCAACAAGGAAGACCACACGCTCGGAAACCTCCTGCGCGCGACGCTGCTGCAGAACGAACACGTCATCTTTAGCGCTTATAAGGTCCCGCACCCGCTGTTTCCGAAGTTTGAGTTGAGGGTGCAGACCGATGATGAGACTACGCCCAAGGAGGCGCTGCTGTCGGCGTGTCAGGGCTTGATTGCGGATCTGCAGATTCTTAGTCAGAAGTTGACTAGGGAGTGGGAGTTGAATAAGATTGCGAGGGATACGGTTTAGTGGGTG
>Ga0307512_10007430_pt1 | contig 10877 bp, 6 predicted proteins | sample 14_EM_MG_FD_200267 | JGI IMG/M metagenome (GOLD analysis project Ga0307512, IMG submission 200267) | Populus trichocarpa ectomycorrhiza microbial communities from riparian zone in the Pacific Northwest, United States - 14_EM | ecosystem: Host-associated > Plants > Roots > Unclassified | place... | reverse complement strand
GGCTTCATCAGGCACAAACACGGAAAAAAAATCAGAAAAGAAAAATGCTTTCAGGGCTACTGAACTCATCTCTTTGGTTCTTGGGCATTCTTTTGTTCATCAACTACATAGAAGCCACCACTGTAACTGCCACTTTTGGCTTCACAAATCAGACAGACCAGCAAGCTTTGCTTGCCATTAAGGATCTTATATCAGAGGATCCTTTCAATAGTTTAAGCTCATGGAACAACTCACTGCAGTTCTGCAGTTGGCAAGGAGTTACATGCGGTCGCAGACATCGAAGAGTGACTTCCCTGAATCTGTCTTCACTTAAACTGGCAGGTTCACTATCTCCCCATTTTGGGAATCTTACATTCCTCAGGGTGATTGATCTCAGTAGAAACAGATTCCATCATATTTTTCCACCAGAAGTTGGTCAATTGTTTCGATTGAGATATCTTTCTCTAGCAAATAACTCCTTCCAAGGTGAACTTCCTTCCACCTTGGGTATTTGTTCAAACCTCATATTCCTGAATCTATATGGAAACAATTTTAGAGGGAAAATTCCTAGTGCACTTGGCTCTTTGTCCAGGCTCCGCAGGTTGAGCCTCGCCAGCAATAATTTCACAGGCGCAATCCCACCTTCATTTGGGAACCTCTCCAGTATGCAGCGTGCAAGTCTACAATTGAACAATCTGGAAGGAATCATTCCTGCTGAACTTGGACGACTCTCAGCCTTAGAAGTTCTAAGTTTGTATTCCAACAAATTGTCTGGTATGGTTCCTGAACAGCTTTACAATATCTCATCCATCAATTTGCTTACCGTTGCGGACAACCAATTAACAGGTCGCCTCCCGCATGATATAGGCTTAACCCTACCCAAGATGCAAACTCTTTATCTTGGAACAAACCAATTCTTTGGTCATATTCCAAAATCTATAGTCAATTTCTCAAGCCTCATAGATATTGATTTAGCATATAATTCCTTAACGGGGCCTGTTCCAAATAATTTGGGAAACCTGCAAAATCTTGAAACAATAAACTTTGGCGGCAATCCGCTTGGGGATGAGAATACGAGTGATTTAACCTTTCTTACCTCCTTAACCAATTGCACCAATTTAAGAGAGGTGTGGTTTTTTGAAAATCACCTTAGAGGCGTATTGCCAATCTCTATTGCAAATCTCTCTACCAACCTCTATTGGTTAACACTGGGGACTAACTACATAACTGGAGACATTCCTGTAGAGATTGAAAATCTTAAGAACCTGGAGTATCTTGCATTTCATGGAAACATGCTTACAGGAAGATTACCTGATTCTATTGGAAAACTTTCCAAGTTGCAAGAGCTTCATATTTACACCAACAAAATCTCAGGAAATATTCCATCCTCCTTCGGAAACCTTTCTGGAATACTTCGTCTCAGTCTAGCAGACAATTTTCTTGAGGGAACTATACCGGTTTCTCTGGCAAATTACAGTCAACTAGAAGTGTTGGACCTTTCATACAATCATCTTAGTGGTGTGATACCTGAGAAACTTGCTGGTATTGATTCTCTATTTGGCCTCTTCTTAGCTTTAAATAATTTAACAGGTCCATTACCATCTCAACTGGGTAATGCAAGAAATCTTAATGAATTGGATATTTCAGAAAACAAATTATCTGGAGAAATTCCACGTTCTATCGAGAATTGTGTCATGTTGGAAAACCTCAACATGGAGGGCAACTTCTTTGAAGGAACTATTCCTTCTTCTTTCAAGAAGCTAAGAAGTATTCGAGTCCTCAACCTTGCCCGCAACAATTTGTCTGGGCAAATTCCCAAGTTTCTTGGTGAATTACCTCTTCTTGGTTATCTCAACCTTTCCGTTAACAGTTTTGATGGTGAAGTGCCAACTGGAGGAGTTTTCAACAATGCTAGTGCATTTTCAGTTGCCGGAAATGACAAGCTATGTGGAGGAATCAAGGCACTGCAATTGCATGAATGCCCAAAACAGAGACAAGAGAATGGTTTTCCTCGGAAGGTAGTAATTCTTATAAGTAGTGTTGCACTTTTCCTTCTCCTGTTGTTGGCATCTGTCTGTGCTGTTATACACAGCAAAAAAACAAACAAAATTGGACCTTCTTTGGTCTCACCATTAGAGAAGAAATACCAAAGAGTTTCCTATTCGGAACTTGCACGTGCTACTGGTGGGTTCTCTTCGACCAACATAATTGGGGACGGAAAATATGGTACCGTCTACAAAGGTATACTTGGATCTGATGATCAAGTAGCTGTAAAGGTATTCAAGCTTCAACAAAGAGGAGCCAACAATACTTTCATGGCTGAAATCAACGCGTTGAGGAATATCAGACACCGAAATCTTGTTAGAATTGTAAATTCTTGCTCAACCATTGATTTCAAAGGCGATGACTTCAAAGCTTTGATCATGGAGTTTATGTCAAATGGGAGTTTGGAGAGCTGGTTACATGCAAGTTCAACGGAATCAGAAGATTTCAAAAATTTGAGTCTGCTGCAAAGGATAAACATAGCGACTGATGTGGCCCTAGCATTAGATTATCTTCACAACCAATGTGAAACAACAGTAGTTCATTGTGATCTAAAACCGAGCAACATCCTTCTTGACAATGACCTTACTGCTCATGTGGGTGATTTTGGCCTGGCAAAAATTCTTTTAGCTGCTCTTGGGGAGTCATTTTCTACTGAGTCCAGCTCAATTTGCATACGAGGAACCATTGGTTATGTAGCACCAGGTAAAATATTAAGCAATTACTCTTCCTCGTATTCATTTAGAAATCAACTTGCTACATATCCAATAAATATGTTTGTATTTTCTGCTATACATGTGACGTGTTGCTTTATAATTCCAATTTGAAGACGATATATAACATCATTTCGAACATGATGTCTATGCTATCTAGGAAATCTTAGTAAAAGACTTTCTTAGTTTTTGCTTAAATTGCAGAATACGGAATGGGAGGAGAGGCTTCAACACATGGTGATGTGTATAGCTATGGAATTCTCTTACTGGAGATGTTCACAGGAAAAAGGCCCATCGACAGCATGTTTACAGGGGAATTTAACTTGCATAGTTTTGTTAAAGCAGCCCCTCCTGATCAGGTAATGGAGATTATTGATCCTCTACTCTCAAATGATATCCAAGAGGAAGCTCAGACAAGGAGAAATGGTCCAAGAGGCAGCAGAAGCATCAACATTGGAAAGGTGAAGGAGTGCTTGGCATCAATCCTGCAAGTTGGACTTCGATGTTCTGCTGATTTGCCAAGTGAAAGAATGGATATAGGAGATGTTCCCTCGGAACTGCATAAAATTACCAAGATTCTCTCTAACAGCTAGAGAGATCTCAAGTGCTGTAATTTATGATAAGTGGCATACTTTGTTTTTGTTTTATTGTTTTGGTCAGAATACTTGAATGTTGAATGCAGCAGCTCATTTTCTTCTAGCAAAATGAATGTACTAGACTCTTTTAAGGTTATGGACCTAGCCTGCCAGTACATTATAATAAAGATTCATTAGTAGAAATCAAACCTTCTTGTCAAGAATATCCCACAGAAATGATTCCATCTGCAAGTTGCAAATAGCCTATTCTCCACTCTCTGAAGCCTGAACCATTTTAACCCTTCACGACTTTCTCAGGTTTTTTCTCTCACAAAATCCCACAATAGTGTTACAGGAACTTTGTGTTTCTCAGCTAAACAAATCACTTTCTTAACTCGAGAAATTTTAATTTGTTTTGTTCCTTGGTGTTTTATCTAGTTATACATGTTTCTATTGTTAAAGCAATCCAAACTAACATAAAAGAAATACTAATACAAGAGAGAAGGAGGCTAAGGTTTTAACCTAAATACAAAGAGATTATATATACGCTAAACTAAAAATATTATTCCACCCTTAATAAATAAAACAAAATAAATATTATTTCTTAACATCTCTCCTCAAACTTCCAATACGGCAGCTACAAGCATCGAGAGTTTGCCAACTAGAAAACGAAAATAAGAAATGGAATGCGACTTAGTAAAGAAATCTACAATTTGCAAAGAAGAAGAAATAAAAGGTATAGTAATGGTGTCATGCTTGAGATGATGACGAGTAAGATAATAATCGATCTCAATGTGCTTAGTTCGTTTATGAAAAACCGAGTTGTGAGCAATCTGAACAGAACTCTGGTTATCACAAAACATAGAAGTAGGATGAGAAAGTGAAACTCTTATATCCACAAGTAACCAGTGTAACCAAACAATCTCTTTGGTAGTAGATGTCAGCATTATATTCTGCTTCAGTTGAAGATTGAGAAATAATAGATTGCTTCTTACTCTTCCAAGAAATAAGAGAATCACCTAAAAAGATACAGAAACCAGTAACAAACTTGTGATCTATGAATCACTGTCATGATTAGCATTAGAGTATACTCGCAGCTCCAAGGAAGAGGTGGATGGAAGTAAAAGACTCTGAAAGATTGTACCTCGAAGATATTGTAAAATACAAAGAATAGTTGCCTAGTGAATGGTAGTAGGAGAAACAACAAACAGACTAACAACATAAACAGTATATGCAATATCTGGATGAGTAATAGTGAGATATACCAAGCTTCCAACAATAGTATGGTATAAAGTAGGATCTGTCAAAGGTAAACCATCAGAAGAAGAATTCTTTGTGTTAACCTCAATAGGAGTATCTACAATCTTGTTATCAATAAATCTGGCCCGCTCAAGAATATCTGCAATATATTTTGACTAAGAAAGTAGGTAATCTTTAGGTGAGTGAGCTACCTCAATACCCAGGAAATATCAAAGATGACCCAAATCTTTCATTTCAAATTATCTAGTTAACTTTGTCTTCAAAACTGAAATATCATCAATGTCATCACCAGTAATAATCATGTCATCAACATATAAAGACAAAATGATACGATCTGCATCAGTGCACTTTATAAAAAAAGTGGAATCATGACTACTAGAAACAAATCCAAGAGACGAGATGACAATGAAGAATTTCTCAAACCAAGAATGAGGTGCTTGTTTGAGTCCATATAACGCTTTCTTAAGCTTACAAACATACCCAGAGTCACGTGAAACACCAGGAGGAGGCATCATATAAACTTCTTCTTGAAGATCTCAATTCAAAAAGATATTTTTAACATCAAGTTGAGAGATATGCCACTAACGAATCAAAGTTATGGCAATAAGAGTATGAATAATAGTAATTTTTGCAACAAGGGCAAATATCTCCTCATAATCCATGCCAAACTATTGATAGTATCCTTTTACAATTAACCTAGCCTTGTACCGCTCAATAGACCCATAAGAATTACTCTTGATCTTATACACCTAACGACAACCAATAACACTTTTACAAGGAGGTAGAGAAATCAAATCTCAAGTATCTGTCTTATGCAAAGTAGAAAGTTCCTCATCCATAACTTGTTATCAAATAGGATCAGAATTACCTTTTTATAGGAAGAGGGCCCAAAGAGACAATGAATAGAAGTTAAAAAGAAAGTAAATGACGAAGAATAACAAGAATAAGTAAAATTTGGTAGCTTTGTGGATTTACAAATGCATATGGATTGACATAAAGGTGGATCCACAATCTCATACGAAGTTTGAGGGACTATAGATGAGAATGAAACTTCAGGTGTGCTAGAGAGTAAAGTGTCAGCACCTGCTGAATGATGAGTACAAATTGGTCGAACATGGGGAGAAGAATCTAAGGTACTAGGAACCTGAGATGATAAACTATCAGAATCCTCAGAAAAAAAATTCTATATGAATAAGATCAGATCTAGTCAAGCTATAAGTAGTGGGTGAAATAGAAAAGAAAACTATATGCTCGAGAAAGACAATATGATGAGACATATAAAGTTTCTGAATTATTAGATAAAAACAACGATACCCTTTTTACCTTCACCATAATGAAGAAAGACACAAATAGTAGATCGAGAGGACAACGTACTACAATCTACATGAGGACGAAGAAAAAACAAGTACAACAAAAAACTTTAAAGGAGGAATAATTAGGGGCATATCCGTACAACTTTTCAAAAGAAAAAAAGCCTGAAATATGAGAAGATATAATTGTATTAATCAAACTTATAATAGTAAGGCCATTTTCTTCCCAAAACTCACTAAGAACAAAAGTAGATAACAAGAGAGAACGAGTAGTTTCGACAATGTGCCTATGTTTTCTTTCAGTAACTCTATTTTGCTCAAAAGTATATGTACATGAAGTTTGGTGAATGGTTTCATTTAAGACAAGCAACTCACAAAATTTATTAGAGGTGTATTCCCCATAAAAATCACACCTAAAACATTTAATAATAGCAGAATATTGAGTTTTTACAAGAGCTTGAAAGGTTGTATATATCTCAAAGAATTCAAAACGATGTTTCATTAAATAAACTCAACAATAACGAGTATGATCATCAATAAAATAAAATAAAATATCGAGACCCTTCTTTTGTGGTAACAGGAGAAGGTCCCCATACATCAGAATAAATCAAGTCAAATAGGGAAGAAAAAACAAAAATACTTCGATTAAAAGGTAAAACTGAAAATTTTGCCAGTTTACATCCACTACAATCAGAAATATCACAAGTTTGCAAATTTTCTAAAGCTCATGTGGATGCTAAAAATCTCAAACGAGAAGATGAAACATGACCTAGACGAGAATGCTATAAATAAAAGCTAAAAGGGGAAGGACTTAAACGAAAAGAAGACAAAACAACACTAATAGTAGTAGCAGCAACAACTGACACTTTTAACTCATCTAAAATATATAGTTCATTCTCCTTATGACCTATCTCATTCAACTTCTAAGATTGCAAATCATGTACACAAGAAAAAGAAGAGGAAAAAGTGATTAAATAATAATTAGAATCATATAATTGACCAATAAAAGCAAGATTCAATCTGAGTTTTAGAATAAGATAAACATTAGGGAGAGACAAGTGAGGTGTGATAATAGAACCAACACTTTGCTAAGGGCACGAAAGTGTCATCAACAGTCATAACAAAAATAGAGGACGAAGAGGACACATAAGTAAAAGATGAAGAATCTGGAGACATATGATGTGAAGCACCAGAATCCAAGAACCATTCAAAATGTAACATACCAAAGGAATTATGAGACAATTAACCTTCGGAAGAGGAAGCGAACAATACTTGTGAATGTAAAGAGACAAACTTCTGAAATTACTCAGTCAGAGTACTAGGATCGATGATAGAGCTTGATAAAAGTACTGCTGCAGTATTATGGTGTGGTGGTTTATAACCTTGAGGTGGCCTATAAGCATTAGATTGTGACTGACTGTCAGGCTTTTAAGCTAGATTCTATTGTCTCAACTTGGGACATTAAGCCTTACAATAACCTTTTTACTTAGAGAAACTGCACTCGTTGAAGGCAACCCTTGTGTAAGGTTTCTTCTGCTAATTAGAGAATGGCTTAGAGGATATTATTAGTATAGAAAGGTTTGAAGCAAAAAGAATTTTCTTTTCAGAATAAGACTAAAGACGTATTTTTTTAGCCAATAATACACTGACTATAGAGTCAACAGAAAGCAGTGAGGAATGATGCAGAATTGAACATCTAAGTCCTTCAAAATCATTGTGAAGTGCTGTTAAAAATTGTATTAGTCATTGCTACTCTCTACGATCAATATAGGCACCACATGCCTTTAATTCTACCGATTCTATAAGAGTCAATTGATCCTAAAGATCTGTCATAGCAAAATAAAACTTCTAAATACTTATTCTTTTGGTGAAGAGCTCGTATGTCATTCTATAATTGATACTGCTTTGTAAAATTTAATTGCATGAATAACTTTTGCAGATGATCTCAAACCTCATTTGATATCTTATACTTCGCCAACTGTGTTCCTATAAAATGCTCAACAGAATTGTTAATCCAAATAACAATCTTTGCACTGTTTGTTTCTCGTGCATCTATCAAAGCAACATCCACATCCTTAGTATTCTTAGGTATCACATAAGTTCCACTAACATATTCCCACATCTTTTTACCCTTAAGGAAACTTTTCATTACATAACTTCAATACGAATAGCTCTTCTCATCCAACCTCACACTCACAGACTAAAGTGAATCATCTCTTTCAGTAGCCATAAATCAACAATCAAAGAGAACCAGAATGCAAAAGCAGCGAAAAACAAAATACTAAATTGCAGAAACTGAACAGATATCCCAGAAGCTAAACAAATATCTTCTTGAAGTTATATGATTACTCCAAAACAAACAAAAATTGCAGAAACAGAATGCAAATACTAAATTAAAGAAATTGAAGGGAACACAAAATTTCATCTACAAAATCTATTTCTTGATATAGCAACCCGACTCATTGTTCAAATCTGAGAGACTTGAATCTACATTGAAATAATTCCAAGAGAAATTCTTAGAGAGCTAGGCATTTTATTGAAGCTCTATAGAATGTCTTCAAAAACTTATCTGCAATGATTCCTAAATAGATTTACAAAATCTCTTCAATACATCTATTTTTCACATTAGACAACTAAATAAGTGAAAAGGGCTTGCACAAAACTTGATTTAGGTATTGACCTTTTGAAAGAGCCTACAGAGAATTTGGTAAACTTCCAAAATCTAGAAGCGATAAATTTTAGCAACAACCTTCTTAAGAATGAGAATACTTCCGATTTAACGTTCCTCACTTCCTTAACCAATGGTATTAATTTGAATTTGATGTGGTTTAACCAAATTAGCTCGAAGGTGTATTGTCAAATTAATATAGGGGATTTTGGTCGAGCCTTATAGTAACAAATATAAATTTTAATTTGACTGTTGAATCGGACTAAAATTTTATTAATAGATTATCTTTCCCCTATATAATCTAGTTTTTGTAGCCATTCGAGGTCTTTAAGACTCTCAAATTAGTCTTATATTTTATTGTTTAGGATTTGCTATATTTTCCTAGTTGATTTAGAATTTCTTTTCCTATTTAGTTTAGGACTTATTTATTATTTTTCTAACTTTATTTAGGATATTTTCACTAGCATATAAGCAACCTAGAAGAGCTTTAATATCCAATTTTGATTAAAGAAAATATTGAGTAATAAAAATTCAAATTAAGGTTCTTGTAGTTGAGACCTTTTTCTAATAAAATTTTGCTTTTCTTTGTACTAATTGTCTTTCTTGTATTATTTTTTTCTACGTCATTTGGTATTAGAGATCAACAATCAACAATTCTTGGTGTCATAACCCATTTTGACTCCATTTTCCAATGTATTTTCAAGATTATAAAAAATTTTAAAAGGATGTCTTTTATGTGATTTAATCAATTTAAGGTCATTTCATTATTTTTAGCACTTCTGTGTTTATTTTGTATAAATATTTATATATAAAAAAAAGACCAAAGAAGAAATAGAAAAAAACGATTAAGGTATGAAATGATGAACAAGAAAGAAAAAGGGGGCTAAAATGATAAAGGATCAAACATTATAATGGAAAATCATACAAATAAGGAAAAGAAAATAAATAGAGATTTAAACAAATTGGAAAAAAAAATATAGAGATTGATCCTTATCCAAGGAGAAAATAATGTAAAAATCTTCATGTTTTGATTTTTCTTGATATGATAAGAAGCCTAACAATACTAAAATAAAAGATAGACATTAGCCAAAATGAGTCAACCCAAAAAACACACCTAGAAAAAGAAAAGAAAAAAACCTTAATCTCATCTTCCTCCCTCTCCCTGCCCAAGAAATTTGCTTGTATAAAACATATTGGAAGTCACCAATTATCAACCCCCTTTTCTTTCTCACCATAATAGCGTCGTGACCCGTCTTATCCATAAATTATGACCATCACTATTAATAGCCTAGTAACAAGCCACAACATACAACTAGTGTTGTCATTCATCCTCTTCTCCTCCTTACCAAAATCATGGCCAACTGTTCAATAACAATAACACCATTGCCCAATCAATACTAACACCATCACAGATTCCATCTAACACAGTAGCCTTCTCTCCTTAACAACCAAGCCTCTCGTGTTGCAACTCTTCATTCTCCATCCAATAAAAGGAAAATGATACAAATATATGTTTTCCCTTCCTTGATCTTCTTTTTTAGATGGCATTGGATTTCACTATTGATCTAGGAAGGAGAATGAGAAGAAGGTGCACTTGATCCAATAACATTATTCCACCCTCACTGAAGTGTGAAGCATATAAACCATAGCCTTTCATGCTCTTGTCCATCTTTTTTCTATGACCTACAGGTGTCACTGTGTGCTAATTCAATTTTAAGCAACTTCAGCTGACTCTAGCAGCTCTTAAAGGTCGATTTCAAATCCTAATGCATTGATTTACTTGTTTTGAATAATTTGTAATATATTATTGATTTTTTCTGTGTGGATGTATTTGCTTGTTCGTTGTTGATTTCCTTTATGTAGATGTTGTGTTTGCCAGAATTGATTTGCTTTTGTCGAGTAATTTGTAATATATGGTTGATTTCTATGTGTGAATGTGTTTGTTTGTTTATTACAGTATTTGTGCTTTAAATTATTTAAATTTCATGAAGTGGTATAATTATATAGGTTTTTGTTTTTCCTTGTGTGATGTTTGTTGATCGTTAAAATTGATAAAAGGTCTTTGTTCTCGTGAAGTTGAAACTTTGTTATTTTTGTAATAAAGTAAATAAACACTTTCTTACAAATTTGGTTTAATGTTCATATTCTAAAAGTGAGGATTAGGTCTTTTTGTTAGATCGAGATCCCAAATCATTGTCTTAAATCTTAGTAGTCCTTTTCTTTTAGTAACAAAAGCATATATACCAGTTTAGACAAATTCTTAGCATAAATTCACAATAGGTACCTTTTTATCATAAAAAATAAGCATGAAGCAGGTTACTTTAAGTAA
>Ga0307512_10007428_pt1 | contig 10878 bp, 6 predicted proteins | sample 14_EM_MG_FD_200267 | JGI IMG/M metagenome (GOLD analysis project Ga0307512, IMG submission 200267) | Populus trichocarpa ectomycorrhiza microbial communities from riparian zone in the Pacific Northwest, United States - 14_EM | ecosystem: Host-associated > Plants > Roots > Unclassified | place... | reverse complement strand
TAAAGGTTGTATGCCTGATGGGTACATCCACCTTGTAGATATCCGCGCGTGTCATTCCCGGCGCTGTCATATAGTATGAGACAGTGAGCATGACCAACGATTCTAGGCACGAGCTTGAGATCACCTTGGAAAACTTGTTGGAATACTCTACATAGTACGACTTATGTAATAGTCCTAAGCAGCCAAGCACAATATAGTTATATATAAACCAAAAAAATAAATGCCAGGTAACATAGTTTCCGCTCACGTAGGGCTGAAGCACCATCCGTTCTAAACACATTGTCGTTTGCTTCATTGCCTTATTTGCCGCGTGGACCCATGCCTTCAACAACCCCTACGCCCCTCAATTTACCATCCAGGCAATCGTCACTTGTACCCAATTTATTTCCAAGATTTATGACTGTGTTGTACACATCACCATATACGACCAGCAGACGGTAAATTAAATATCAATATTGCCGCCGCTGTATATGCTGTGGAATACGAAGATATTAGCATAGCGTAAATTCTGTAGAGCAGAAGCTAGTGAGACTATCAAAGAAAGTTTAATGGTGACGGGGTATTATCTGGTTAGGCAAGCCTGCGGAAATGGTGAACGCGGTAGATCTTTGCCGATTATTAGTGATGCCTAGAAGAATGAGTTTGTGAATATATGTGTATACAACGGAGCTTGCACTTCGCCAGCACTAGATAAGGCTGAGTAACCGGGCTAGAGATGTTAGCAGAAATGCCTTTGGAAGATGGATGCTATACCGAACTAACCGCCACAACAGGTGCTGTGGCCGACCTCAGGATGGCGTGGGCAACAATGTCATTCACGAATCACGAACACATCCTCGGGAAACTTCCGATTCGTCTAGCCAGGAATGTCTTCTGCCACTAAATCCACGCAGTATAGTGTTCTCAACCAGTCAGTTCGACCACCGGGCAATCTACAAGGTCTGTAGTCCGGTCAGATCCTACCGGGCTACGGGAAAGCTGGTCTTGGCATAAACCGGTTAGATCAGGCGTCAAACAGCCTAGATATCTACAGATGACTAGAGATTTGCCTTGACGAAAATATCTGGCTAAAACCTAGAAGATGTGAGCGGAAGTTCTCCTTTAAACTGACGTTAGGCTCGAAATTCAGTACTCTTGGAATAAGTACTACTGCTTCCTGACGTCCAAAGCCTCACGTTTGGTACAGTAATGTGAGGTGCGGTAATTTCTAGTAAACAACCCTGCAGGCTGTGTTGCGGTCTGTAGATATCTACAGACCAGCCAGATCAATAGCGGTAGATCAATAGACCGGCTAGATGTGATTTCCAGCGCTGTACTTGGCATAAATCGGCCCGCTAGCCGTCATATCTGACCGGACTCACAGGTTAGGGATATTGATGCCGTATAATTTGAGAACGCACTATTCGACAATCTACTAGCGTTAGGGAGAGGAGGAGCCTGAAAGTGGGCTGCAATATATTTTGAATGTAATATTGGACATGCTGGACTTTCGGTGGTGCTGGCACTTGTAAGGTTCGCAGTTAGGTGTGGTTAGAGCTGATGGCGTAGGTGTGGACGCTCTTGCTCTGACGTTATCTGTGTCGGATGCAATAAAAAAATTAACTGCCCCCTCAGAGGGTTCAACGCTAGAAAAAGAACGATGACATTACTTTTGACTTTGTGGTGGTGGTACTACATCTTCTGTATTTAATACAAGGCGTGGTGGCGGCGTTGCCGCCGATAGGAAGTGAACTTCGCTGAGCTCAGGAGATAATATGAAGATTTAGTTAGCACACTTGAGCGGTTGACAAAGAAGCTCACAAATCTCAAGTAAAAAGATTAGAGCACGTTTGCTCATCGTTCCGGTTGCTCGCACCCGTGCAGGTTATTCTGACTCTTTTCACCTTTCACTCTCCCTCTAGCTGTTATTCTACAACTATCTCCTCCACCCCCTTCGTAGCAACAAAATGTCACGTGGCAATGACGCGCGAATCCAAGGAAAATGACGATGGTGGAAGATCACAATAGTGTTGCAGATGATACCACAGAAACCGACACTATGTTACATGTTGAATAATTCCGGCCAGTGAGAATGCCTCGAGGCGACACAAAATGTGTACATATTTACAAAGACTTCAACGAACAATACTACCATGGATGTACTTCAACGCGTGCCACTGATGCTAGACTCTCGAATGTGATAGATCTCGGACGGCGTACTACCGGTATTAAAGTGAGAAACATAACTAGGCAGAGTAATAAGTTCAACAAAAGCAGATTATAATACTAGAATAGCTAAAATAGACAGTTCTGCAAGTAATGAGAGTACTTTTATATTTATCGCGACCTTGCGCGTAGAGTTAAGACGATCACTGATATTCTCTAGTAGTAAAACGTCCATCGATAAGTTACACTTTGAGCCACCACGATCTAATCCAAGAACAGGTATTCAAAGTTTCTCATCGGCCGACTTGCAGATGTCCTCTCTACCTGAGCCAAATCGGCTCATGTGACGAGTAACGCTATGCTAATGATGAGATTCTTATTCATGAATGGATCGGGTAACTCTGTTGCATATCAGGTGATGGCTGCTACGATACGGAAGTTGGGGAGAACCGTGTGCGTGTACTCTATGGTACAGAGAAGAGAGAAGGAGAAAGATTCCAGATACATGCAGGAGGCATTGGCACCTGCAGCAGCACCGTGTATCAGACCTGTAACATGTCTCCGGCACATATACACCAGTAACAATAGCAAGTGACTCAGTGGCGAGTGACTCACAGTGGAGAAGCATCAAAGTTGCTCTAATAATTATCTGTATATAAGCCGAGTCTTTATCCTTCACTCTCCTCACTGTATCATAGAATCTACGCGCACGGTTCTCCCCTACGTACTATAGCAACAAACTCGAAAACCATACAACCGAGTGATACCCGTGATGCACGTCCACTGGCCCTGTAGTTGTGGGCCTACAGGCAGATCAAAGATAGAGGAGAAGAATCAGCGCAGTCTGTTATACCACCGTGCTATGTTAATCAGAATACACGAGTGAATTGGGACTAGACACGAATTTCGACGCACATAGTCTCATTCAACATCGGAGGGATTTAGAATCATGGCAATGAACCGGTGCGTATACCACCATCACCCATGCGGTATTATGTAACCATAAGCAAGAATACTAGTGTCAATTTCTGATGGCTGCCTTGGAGCCTTTTTGCTAACATTCCCGCGGCATCAAGCATGATTCGCCTCTGCCATCTTTCGATCCATCACCTTGTAGTCCTCATCCCGCAGTCCACCATGATATTCCAGAGATGTAGATCCGCATGTGTCGTCACCACCCTATGCGTTCTCTCTAAGAAACCCGAAAATGTATCTACAGATACATTTCCGGATGTATTGCCATTGATTTTGAAAAAAGTAGATACATTAATTGGATTTTTTAAAAAAAAGAATGTATCACAGATACATAAAATCGATAAGTAATACATTTCTAGTACAACTCTCGATACATATCTACGAGAATACACTATCTAGTGCATTCTCTGGATACATATTTCTGAGGATACAGTCTCTGGTACATTTTCATGATACATAGTTGCAATGATACATTGTAAAATGTATTCAGATATATCCTGAAACATCTCGACATTGTAATTTGTGGTGCAGAGATTTTATACGCAGCAGGAATCGCCAGTAGCAAGAGATATGGCAAACGAAGACTGCTTCTAGTTACCTCTTAGAATTGTAAAACGGATTCTTTGTCAGTGTTGCTAAGAAATCATGTGTGCGTGCGTGCGTGCATGCACTGGTGTACATGTTTGCAGTAGTGACAGCCTTTTATCATGCTAGCGGTGGTGATGATATCGGTGATGGTGTTGTAACGTTGAGGAATCTTATCCCTCATCTTTAAGTGAGATACATTATGGAAATACATTACAGATACGTTCTAAAGATACATATTCGAGGTGGATACGTTAGGAAATATAGGATGCTACTATGATACATTTCGGACACATTATATTTACTGTGGATGAGATACATTTTTGGGTTTCTTAGAGTCTCCCTCTATTTCATCACAGCTAAGCACTTGACGGGGAGAATAAAATATTATGGGGCTGGGATGGATATGCGCTTTCTTGGCAGGGGAGTGACGGGGTTATGCGCTCTAGCAGGATGCCGGAGAGAAGCGGGGGTGGTATTAGCAATAACCCAGAGGACGTGAAAACAATGTTGAGGCTTTTGGGAAGTGGGCATATGGGATGGAGCAAGGAGAGGATGTCGTTTTGGTGTGGTCTAGTGTGCTACCGATTTAATCATAACGATAGAGGAGACACGGAAAGTGATTCGGTTTTACGAGGAAGTGGGGTGGCGTTAGGGAGGAGGTTTAGGTGCTTGGTGGTGGTGGCAGAGAGGGGTGTCGGAGGAGACAGAGTGAAGCGGCAGGATGGACAGGTATTAGCATGCTAAAAGCGAGTTAAGTGACAAGTTACTTTTGATAGAGTAACGGGTTCAGGTGATCCGTTGAGGTGAAGAGAATGGCAGGCATTGGTATAACTATAATAACGTAATTTCGATCTGAGGGTCTTTGTTCTGATTGTCCGAAAGTGCTTTAGCTATCGCTTTAGGACTATGGGCACGACGAAACGTTGTTGCACAGGAATAGTAGTCGGTGGTTGTCTGATTGGTCATTGGTGAGATGATTTGCGTCCATGACGTCAACCCGGTGCACCACAGTTCTGCGGCACGGCGGCACGGCCCGTACCGGCACTAAAGTGTCGCCCTCAGGGATAGATCGGTACGCTAACCGCAACATGGTGTCCGGGCTTCGTGGGCTAGAGGTATAGACGAATATACTTCGCATACTATCTACTTATTGCTAGATATCTTCTCCATCACCTAGGATTATAATTTCTAGACCCACCCACTAACATAGTCGGACATTACATGTGCTCCTCGATCGGTAGCGCTAGTGTGATCCAATCTGAGTATTTGGATATCTCGTCTCGTCGGTATTACAGCTCTACAGCGCCGAGAGCTGTCGCTGCCGCGACAGCCAACTCTTCTCGTGTGCATCGCTAGGCTACTGGAATGCAAGATAATTACAATTGTGCAGCGATGGTGGCCGAGGTGAATTCAGATCTTTAAATTGGATGCACACTCTCCCTGTGACACAATGCACTTCTCACATGCAACAAAGCTTAATACTAGAGTTCCAGCCCATCTACATTAGGCCGCTTCAACCCACCGTGTATATGCACCGAGTTTATATGTCATATCTTATTGCCCGCTGCTTCCTCGCTGAGAACTGGTGGTGGGAGGATTCCCGAAGGAATTAGCACCGTAGAATAGATGCAGGACGGACGATATTGGCTCTCTAAACTCGCGTTCTGTTATTTGTGGTAGAGTTAGGGTGCGAGTGATTTCACCATTGTCCACCTTGCACTTGTTCCGTCCAAACAGAAACAGCCTCCACTACCGCCACGCACCCCCACCAGTACTACTGCCGTCATCTGCCCTGCGGACTCGGTGATTTCTGCTGTCTGTAAATTGTTCGCAACGATCATTTGCTCCACTGACGTTTTTGCGATTACCGGGCCAACGAAAAAGATTAACGCGTAGTGCAAGCAACTCAAACTGAATCGGCCAACCGTAGCTACTATAATCGAATGATTGACAGAATGAGGTTGTTAAGACTGGATTTAGAATACGCTTCATGAACAGTGCGATGTAATGAAACGAGTCGTACAAAAATACCGAGAATTTGGTACTCCGCTTGAAATAGGGAGCATTGCATACTACCGTAGAGTCACAAGATTGGCCGGTCCCCAAGAAACTCCTTTTACGCACTCATAGCAGAAGGATGGCAAGAATCAGTGAGAGCGAGCATCCAAAAATGACACAAAGAACCGTTATAGAGTCAATCCAGGTTGCATTTCTGTGCAAGTTAAATATGAAAACCACAGCAACTTTTTCCGAGCAGCCATCGGTGGGGTAGAGGGTGCGGTAGATGCCCGCTCGCCAGAACTACGCACTAAAAATCGTATACCCTGCAAAGAGCATATTTTGCACAATAAGTGGCATGTCGGGACGAAGTTCGTACGCGTAAGTCGTGACTTTACCACCCTGGGCCCCTTCTCACCGCGTCCGATTCCTTAAATACCAGATTGTAAGATTCGGAGTAAAAGAGAACAACGGTGAGGTAGTAAGTGAGAATATAGTCGATAGAGAGGGCGCCCGCTGGTGATCTTGAGAATTGCTGTTATTGCGATTGCACCAATAACGATGTTGGATGCGCTACGGACAGCAGAGGTTCATTGCCAGGAACTGAGATTGCGGAGAATGAAACCAGATACCCATTGTAAGTACAAGCCGTAACGGACGTCCAGGCTCTAAAAGTCACTTTCAGCGACGGTAGTGCATGAGATATTTGTTGCTAGAGGATCGGATTGCGCGCGCTATATTGCCAGAAGAGAGCCGAATAATACGACAGGGAAATATCTTTATGGCACAGTATGAGCTTGAACAAATCCTCTGACTTCTGCTTTCTTACCTGGCCCACATCAAAAGGAAAACAACGCCAAATAGTTAACTTGTGATTCGTAAGTGATATTAGCCTAACCCGGTAGAAATGAAGGATAAGGGCTCATTACAGGAAATTGTGAGGCTACCGGACAACGCTGTTGAACAGTTGGGGCGAGATACAGCCTTGAAGGTATCACGTGATGCTACCGAGAATAAAACAAGGCGGAGATAAGGACCTCAGGATCGACCTTGTTGCTTAAGAACTTATGGCAGAAACAAGCTCGCTTATAACCTACCTACAGCGAGTTGTGCTTTCAAAATGCGTCAGCAATATTGTGCGCACCAACATTAACACCTCCGGTTAGACATGATATACAGTATGGTATAAGTCGGTGACTCCAATTCAATGTCGAACCAATCAGTTTCGCCAATAGCAAAATAACACATAAGGCTGACTCTCTGATACTAAATACTTCAAGGCTTCAACCTTCGCCACAATAAAACAGCATAAAGTTTAAGCTCTTGATACCCAGTTAGTTGATGCCGTCGATAAGTAGATGTTTGGAGAATGTGCTTCATCGTGATCACGCGGAATGATTTACTTAGCAACGATTCTGCAATCGCTGGGATCTGGTTTCGGTGCGTTGTTTTCCTCAGCCCTGGTGGTATATTCCGCTTAGTCGACGTGTAGGGCTAAACTAATCAACTGCATACGATCAGAATCAATATATAGAGATATTGGGAGAACCGTATGCATTGGCTATGGTATAGAGTGAAAGAGAAGGAGAAAAGACTCGACATATATCAGAGAATCTTCGGGTATACCTTCGGGTATACCGGAGCTACCCTTTGCAACCATGGCCACTCACCACTTTCGCTACTAGGTGCGTATTCAACAAAACGATTGTTACAGAACCTGACCGAGCTGGGCTTCAGCTGAGCTGATGTCAAGGCACATAGCCGGTAGGGCATAAGGCACCCACCTTGTATATATCTCGAGTCTTTCTCCTGTTCCACAGTCTCTGTACCTAAGTCTATTCGCACGGTTCTCCCCTTCCATATTTCAACAACGATCTCACTGACCTATCGAGTAATAATATGTGATGCCAGCCCTATATTTTCAACCGACAGCTTCAGCCCTATAGCTAGCCAAACCATTTTAAGATCATTACAGACCACTTCCCGATGCCATTCGCATACCCAAGTTTGGAAATACTGAAAGACTTTCCGATACATGAAACGAAAAAATCTGGTTTTCATCGATTAACACTTTCAACGGCAAGGTGACATTGGGCTTTTGTTGATTTAAGGACGGCTAATTTAGATGCAGCATAATCTCGAAAGTTTTATCAGGTCTTGGGTGGTGTTGTGTAAATGTGACATGTAAGTTTAGGTTGATGGTGGTTGTGTACACAATCGTTGCTGTGCTGTACAACATACAGCTGCAGGTCCCCCTACATGTCAGCCTAGTCCAGCAGGAATATATGCATAATATATAGCCATATCAATACATCGATGGGCAGTGAATGCTGCGCCTCCATGCAGAAGCTGTTGCACCCTATCATGTGAGATCTCTGAGATATAAAGCTGAAGGTTCCCATGCAACTCCTTAGCCCAGCCTCTTTGCGTCTGACATCTACTGATAGTGAACTCGGCGCTTTCCACTAGATCTGGTCCGTACCGGAAACATCCCGCCGTCGAAAATTCCATTCGATACCATGTGGCATTGTGTGAAGATCACATGAAGAGGTTTATGGGTAGCATCAGCGGGTATCAGCAAAGTCTTCAGAGTGGAAGGTCAAAGAGCATAATGCGCGATACGTGGCGGAAGTTAAGATGGACGTCTTTGAAAAAAGAGGAATCCGAAAACCTGCCGAATAACTTGGCGAAACATCGAGAATATATCCAGCTAATGCTATCCGTCTCCCATCGGTGAGTATTATCCTTATGTTCCTTCAATGGCTTTAGTTGACGGATGAATGCAGTCGCGCTGGGAATATGCTTCGAGATCAAATGACTAAGATGGCAGTCTCCTCGAGCCAAGAGTTTTTCACTCTACGATCCGCATTTTCAGGGATAGTCTCACGATGGATGGCGCATCAGCAGCTACGATATGCTGTACGTACTACTAGGCATACGTTAGATATTTCACATTAAAGCGATATGCGGGGCACCTCCCATTCCAATACATTGATCGTTGTATCATTCACTCATATGTAATTGATATATATAGGAAATAAAAGCGTATGTAAACCTGGTGAAACATAAAGGAAACGGGGATGGTGTTTTCAATCAGTTTAACTCTGTATTTGTCGACTCCCTCTATGAAAGGTTGATATACCCCATTAGTTTTATTTTACTATGACGCTAAGGTATCTGCTTTACAGTGCGCTCGGCCTGCGAGACGAAGAATCTCGTGCAGCACACTACAAATGTCTGTATGATATTATTTAAATCACATCCGGAAATTATCGAAGGTTCAACGAATTTTGTAGACGAGGTGCCACAATTTGTTTGTTTGTTTGTAATCATATTGCATTCGGCCGCTGGCGGCCATGGCATATCCCGTACACATTTCCTTCCCGCTTCTTCCATAACATAAAAGAAACAAAAGCAAAGTCACGAGTCTTCTTCCCCAAAAACAAACAAAAACTGCCAAAAAACAACATCAAACTTTTACACCCCCCCATCACTCGACTCCTCGTGATCTGAGTTCTCCGCCTCCTCCACCACTCTGCTAATTCTGCCAACATCTGTACAAGATAAAAAATCCATCAGCGCCTGTGTACATTTTTCCTCCGCAAAAACAAGAGACATTGGCAATGAAATCTTCAGTTTTTCAAACCCTTTTCAACACCCTCATACCCATCCTCCCCCTCTTGCCCATCAACCCAAAGCCTTTTTTGCTCTTGTTTCCATCTTTTACACCACTTAAACAAATGGTCTCTTGTCTGATATTCATGCCCACACCACCAGCATTTCATATCTCTTCTTTTTCCGATCCGCAATAGGTATTTTGCTATCAGTGCATGTCCTGACTTATGCTGATAAAACCTCGCTGCAATCGTCTTTTTGGCTGCCATCACCGCACTGTTACCTCCCCTTTTCACCAAATCATACCGGTAACTATGCTTTAACTTCTTCCCCATCTCTTTTATTTCTTCTTTACTTTCTTCCCACTTCACCTTGGTCAATCTTTGGCTAACATGGGAGAAAGAAACATAATCTAAAAACGGTAGCGGATTTTGCGTCTCGGTATAACTTCCCCAATGCTTATATGCTGCCTTTGTCGCTTGTTGGTCCGCTTCTTCATTGCCTTCTATCTCTTTATGAGCAGGTACCCATCGGTACTCTACCTGGAGATTTTTCCTGGCTAATGCATCGACCCAATTCATCGTCCGTAGCGCTAGCACCTGTCCTGGTCCTGGCTCGTCCGATTGTATTTGTCTTAAAGTCGCTTGGGAATCCGTAAAGACCGTTACCCTTTTGACTTCTCTTTCAGTGCTGATCTCATCCGCTATCTTCATAGCCTCAGACATCGCATACATTTCCGCATCAAATGCTTCTTTTTGTCGGCCTAGGTGTACCCTCCTCTTTTTGCACCTTCCTTCCTCTTCCCATACCACTGCATACCCGACCCACTCATCCTCTTTTCTCGCTCCATCAGTCCAAAGAACAAATCCATCTCTTTCTAACTTTGCCTCTTTCAGCGCTTGTTCCTCATCCTGAATTATCACTTTGCCCTTAAGGCGCCTTTTTTCAGTGGGCAATGTTGTCCTTTCATAACTCCTCATCTCGAAAGGTTTATCCTCCGGGATCAACTCATCAATCCCCTCCACCCTTTGGAAGACGTTCCTCCGTATTTCTAACATTCTCCCTCCGCCTTGAGCATCGGGCATCATCATCTCTCTCAACTTATACCATTGTACCCGGTTATTAAGAAGAGCCACCGCCGATCGTAACCCCGCATCATTCATTAACACTCCTTGAGGTGTCATCCTAAAGCATCTGGTCACCCTTCTGCCCTGTTCATTCAACAACACCTGTATCTTTTGAGCCCTATCTGTTTGTCCATGCCACCACAGTTCAGATCCATACAACGCCACCGCCTGAACCGCCACAACTTGAATTCTTTTGCATCCTTCCAAGCTTAATCCCTTCTTCGTCATCAAGGATCTCACCCTATTCTGCACTCTCCTTGCTTTCGCTAAGGTCTTTTTCGTATGATCATTCAGGGTAAGCATATCATCCAGCCATACCCCCAACCATCTTGTCGCTTCTTTATTATACGAAACCCCATGATCTCCTACCCGTACTCGGGCATTCATCTTCAGTTCCTTATTCTTTCTTCGTCGAGTAAACAACATCGCT
>Ga0307512_10007427_pt1 | contig 10878 bp, 11 predicted proteins | sample 14_EM_MG_FD_200267 | JGI IMG/M metagenome (GOLD analysis project Ga0307512, IMG submission 200267) | Populus trichocarpa ectomycorrhiza microbial communities from riparian zone in the Pacific Northwest, United States - 14_EM | ecosystem: Host-associated > Plants > Roots > Unclassified | place... | reverse complement strand
ACATGGAAAGTGGAGGGGTTGGCTTTCCACAAGTAGTCTGTACTTTTCAAAATTTTACTTTTCTCACTCAAAAAATGCAATAAAAGTAGAAAAAGCACCAAAAAGCAAACAAGGGGTTTTCCTGATGGAGTCAAGCCAAGTCACCTGGACTGCTGCATGTCTTTGAATGAAATTTTAGCTGATGAACCTTCATTCCTTATGACAAATTCTAAATGCTGAATCGTGTGACTCTTTATTAATAACCAACGACAAGCCTTGGAGGTGCATAAGTCAGTAGTAAGTCTGAGAATAGGACCGAAGTCCTAGCAAGAACTGTACACGGAGACAACAACTGAACTAGGTTGATAGGCAATCAGAACAAACCCTCGCCTCACTAGCTCCCACTGTATCAAGTAGAAATCCGCTAGCACACTTGATACTCAGAAGCACAATATGGCCTTTCCCATGTGACATTATCACGCAATCCTGGAGCAGGGCAGAATGGCATACACTAGAAATAGGATGCCGTTGGGGCCTAATTTGGGCGGAGTCCCAGCTACTTGAGAAGGTGATTGTGAATGTGCATTCCGGTCTTGAGGGAGCAAGCAACAGGACACCCAACTTGCGATCAGAGCTAAGTGTCACACAGCACATGCATGATCCATTGCGGCAATTGGTTAATATTGGTTGCCCAGCGCAGTGTGCATGGGTCACCTTCACAGCAAATTGAGTACACCTCTTGGTTACACATGCATCTCTGGTCAGTGTCAAGTGTCATAACATTCAATTTAAGCCACCAAACAGGTTTCCAGCTCCCTTGAAGTAATATACGCTCCGCTGTAACTTTTCGTTTGCTCACTGATATAGGGGTGAGATTGTTAGTTTTGTGGTTTGTGGTTGATAAAATCAGAATATTACATAATACAATCCGAACACGAAAAAAATATGGACAAATAATCAATTCACGCGCTTTCGCTTTCAGAGTTGCAAAAGACCCACCCATGCTTTGTGGCTGGTTTGTGGTTGTGTCTTACTTGAGGCCTTAAAATATCGTCATGGATGATCTGGTAAGTCATAGTATCGCGTCTTTCTTTGCTTTTTACGCGTCGCTGAAAACTGTAATCATGAAGAACTTCGGTCGACATCGTCAATCCATCGTCGACATCCAGCAAGAGCTTCATGACATCTTTCGTGGGCACCCTCAGTGTTATAACAACCCTGAAGGCGTCGCGTCCCTCCCTGTTAGGTGTCTCTCCGACGTCTTTGATACCTACCGAGAAGAATATGGCGTCGAACTTCTCACCGAGAATGAGATGGCTAGTTTCATGCAAATCGTGGACGCGTCGCCGGACGTCGAGGCGACGCCTGACACCATCCTTCAACTTGTAGCGATGCGCACGTCCTCGGGCCAACAGATTCATTCCGAAGACGATTTGCCGAATGCCGATGACTGGAGCCGTGGCCGTACGGATGAACGCGACCACCATGGTAGCCACTCACGCTCTTCAAGTAATGGCTCCACCACAGGATATCATTATCCCACGCCCGGTAGTCGACCGCCCAGTCGGCCTCCAAGTCGTGGTGTGGGTGGGATGCCCCGTACCCCTGGTTCGAAGGAATCCCCGTTCGATGCACAGAAACGCCAGCGAAGCACGCCCCTCGCCCCTGTTGCACCGTCGAGTTGGACGAGAAGGCCAGCAGCCCCCGGTCGTAGGAAAAGCGATGCTAGCAATCATGGCCGCCCGGTGAGCGACTCAGAGGTCAGTGCCTTCCCGCAGTCATTCTCCGTCGGGCATATGCATGTGTTCCTCGATGCTCCTTACGAGATATCCGAGTCATATAGTTCGGATGTGACATGCACCGCAACTATCTCGGGTCCTAGCTCCCAAGTGTGAGGGTCTAGTGTAACCTCCATTGTCAGTTCCGGATCCGAACCTTCGGCATCATTGCGAGGTTTTCACAGCCAACGCGTCCGACTTCCCTTCATAACATTATGACATTTCGTTCCCACTTTACTAATCGTCCTCTTTAGTCCCCTACCGTATTCAGTCGCTCAACTGGCGGTCGCTCACGTGCACCTTCTAATCCAACTACCCCAGGTTCCCAACAATCCCCCACTACGTTCCACGGTTCCGTTGGTTCGCCTCCTCTCGGGGCCGTCGGCTCTCGTCCCCACTCACGTGCGCAGTCCCAATCCCAATCCCCATTTTCACACATCACACCACCTCAACTCGATCTCTCCACCGCTATGTATGAAGCTTTTGAAGAAACCGTCACCAAACTGCCTATGCCTCACATGTCGACAGACTCAGACTCGGATGAATCCGAAGATGACTCGGCGCTTGGACTAGTATTTGATCGTTCTACTGCGTCTTCGACGGCCTCCATGGAGCCGTTAGAGCGTCTTGAGGCCTTGCAACGCGTCAATTCCGACCTTGCCAAAAAACTTGTCGAAGCGGAGCGTACCCTGCAACGCAGACTGGGCGATCATGAGGCTGAACTGGAGGAGATGGAAGCGCGTCTCGAGGAAGCAAAAAGCGAGCTCAGCGCAGCGAAACGTGAGGAGAAAGAACTACGGAGCAAAGAACGCTCGAATCAAACCCAAATTGCCGCCCTCGAAAGTGAAATCACCAAGGTGCAAAAGATCTTGGATAACTCACGCGCGATGTACAATTCATTGCAAAAGCAGTATCAGGAACAATTGAGTATGTGATGCTTTTGGCTCCCACCATTCACATACCTATTGTCGGTTGCAGACGAGTCCGAGGACTTGCGTAACACGCTTCGCCGCAAGGACGAGGAGATCAGAAGTTGTCGAGAAAGTCTCTCGCTTCAGCAAATGGAGACCAATAAGTACCTCAAGGAAAATGAGGCTTACGAAGAACGCATCGTTTTGCTCGAGCAAGATCTCGCACTCGCGCAGCAAGCGCAGGCGAGCCTAGATGAGCAGAAGCAGGAGAACCTCATGCTCAAGGAAACTATCGACCGTATGAGATTTGATATGGATGAGCTCCGAGCGGGGCTCGCGAGCAACGCGCCTGGTGTTGGAAGCGGGACAAGCAGTGCGCCTAGTAGTGTTAGCAGGAGCTTAGGCGCAGAACTGCTCAGTAAGTTAACGGATGATGGTGGATGGATCGATGAAGACGATGAGGGTGACTCGGTGGAAACGCTAAGGGTCCTCGGTATAGAGGGTCAAGACGACGATCCTGAGGACGAAGACATCGTACAAACGATTATCACGAGAACCAAGAAGGTAGGTCAACATGCTGTGAATCCGAGGTCCTTGCCGTCACTTACCTTTTGTGCAGCGTGGCCTTAGTAAGGCTAATAAGGACAAATCGTTTAAGTTGAAGGAAAGCCGGGAGTATGCAGATGCCCACGCCCAACACGACCCTACCGCCTTTACTACTACCTCAATCGCGCAAACAGACTCTTCACCTAGAGTCCTGGCAGCCTCGCTGGGTATCCAGACCGATAGCCCATCAGCCTTTGCGTCTTTATCTACGCAAACTGACGTCCTCATACCGCGTGTTACGACAGATGTGGAAATCCAAACTGAAGAACATAACGCTTCCCGGTCACCATCACCTCAAGAATACGACGAGGCGCTCGCCTCATCGTCTTCCACGGTCCTTCCCCCTACCCCGAAAGCCAAACCTGTGTCCCTTGACCTTCTAGCACCCAATTCTCCGGCAGACCTCCCCCCATCATACAATCAAGTGACGTCTGAGATGCCGTCCCATGACCTTCTACAGCTGCTTGACACCGATGATCTGTCATTCTCGCACATTCCTGATCCGCGTAAGCGTCGCGACCTTCGTATTGCGGTCGAGACACTGCGTATCTGGCACAGTGGCCTGAAAATGCCTCTCCGCTCGCCTGTAGGAGTTTCCGCCGAAGTACTTGAAGAGTGGCGCACCCTCAAATCTGAGGTTGGCATCGGATGTGGGATTTTCGACCGAGCATTGGAGAGCGCCGCGACAAACGCGCCCACTAGCCATCGGCGCAAAAGCAACCGGTTTTATAACATCTACAACACTTATGTGTATGGTGGTGACAGCGGAGCAGGTAAAGTGCTATGGGGTGGACTCGCTTCACACGCCCTGTTATGTGTCGGTGCGAGTGCCGTCGTGTTCTTCGCGATGAGTCCGTTCCTAGCGCACCAGTATGTCGTACCCGGTGGCCCCACATACTACGATCGTACTGCGTGGTCAAGCTTCAATACGATGCACCCCGCTGGTGAGGGCTTTTCGGGTGAAGGAAATGTAGCGGTGTGGAATTTCCTTGGTAGGCTCGGAGGGGGAGCGGCTCGCATCGCGCGTGGGTGGCCAACTTAGGCGCTGCGGCCTACCACTGATACTCTGCACTCTCGACATCCCAATCGGTTTCTCTGAACTGAACCCGACACCGCACCTCAATCATGTAATTCATGCCTATCATAGCCACTACATCACGTTTCCCTGTGATATCCCACCGTGGACAAACAGTATTTATTCTTTGCTACTTATATATACACCCAGTCCCATGGTACCGTTCGTTCCTTCTATGCTCTACCCCAACTGTCCCCTCTCTTTCTCGTTAATCCTAGTATGAAATAATGTCTGTGTCTTTAACAAAACTTTATTTCGTAACTGCGAACCACTGTCATGTAAGCCAGACCTATCGTTTAAGTTAAACCCTACACGTGAGCGTCAGCACGGCTCCAGTCGGACCGGAGATCATCACCCGGGCCGGCCGTTGCTCAGGCCTCAGGCTCATTGATGTCCGTCTCAAGATCTCAACGTTGGCCTCAACCACGCGTCATCGCGTCATCTCTCGTCTCACCAACCGTATCAATGTCAACCCCGTGTTCGGGTAGTGCAGCGTACGCGTCTATCAACGACGCCAATCTACTATCAGCAACGGCTGAGGTACGCCAATGTGATACTGCGTTGATGAAAACTCAAGGTGACAATCATCTTAGGCCATACCAGAGATCAACGTCCTCCCTGCGTCATCTTATGCATCCTTCCTCTCCCAAGATGCCAAGGCTCGCAAACCCAGTCCCAGTACATTGTCTCACTACATGTAATCACCATTGGATGTTCTAAATGCGCTTTGTTCTTGTCACCACGTGTGCAGTTCGCGGACTCTTTCCGCTCGAACAAACGCCGGGCGTGATCTCGCTCCTTGCGGGGAAACCCAATGATGCGATGTTCCCATTCACTAATGTCCAGTTTAGCGTACCCTGCCCGGATAGCTCTGAGCAAATGTTGCTTAAAGTAGACGACGACTTACTCTCGATGGGCTTGCAGTATGCGCCCACAAGTGGGATTCCGCCAATGGTAGAATGGCTGACCGAATTTCAAGAGCAGGAGCACGGGCGGAAGAGGCAGGAGGGTTGGAGAGTTAGCGTCACGGCGGGGTCACAAGATGCGATCTACAAGGTTCGTTCCTACTATACCAAGTCATCTCTCGTTGATCCACCGATATCCCAGGCTATACATGCCCTCGTGGATCCGGGAAATCCAGTCTTGATCGAGAAGCCCGTCTATGCGTACGTAGAAACACACCTGTTGGTCTTTCAAAGTCTGACCTGTACTAGTGGTGTGATCCCCATGTTCGAGTCGCTGCGTTGTGAGACGATAGGCAAGTTTATGTGTCAAGGGACAGTCTCACCCCTGAGTCAGGGATTACAGAGGTTGAGACCGACCCGAAAGGGATCAGTTCGTTGTCTCTACACGAGATACTTGAGAACTGGCCGCCATCAAAGCCAAAACCTAAAATATTGTATACCGTCCCGGTGCGTGGTGACCATTTGAGATATGAGCTAATATTGATCAGAGCATAGTATGGATGCAACCCGACCGGTGCTACGGCCTCGCTCGCGCGGCGCAAGGAAGTTTTAGACCTTGCGCGGAAGCACAATATTATTATCCTTGAAGGTAGGCCTCACATCTACTCCTGTATCATCTCAGCACTGCATCTTATATGACTAGATGACCCCTATTACTTCATGTATTTTGGCACTGGCCCACGTATCCCGTCATATTTTATGCTTGAAGCACGGACCGGGAATCGCACTGTTGGGCGCGTGCTGCGTTTTGACAGCTTCAGTAAAATCCTCTCCGCCGGTATTCGCATCGGGTTTGTTACAGGACCTGCACCACTACTCGATGCGATGGATAGACACGTACGGACATTCGGTCACTTCTTGTACTCTGATGGAGCCTCTCGCAGACGGCCATAGCAAACCTACAGTCGTCATCCTTCTCCCAGGCAGTAATCCTTACCCTATTGCGTTCATGGGGGCGACAAGGCTTTCTTGCTCACGCTCACAAAGTTGCTGAGTTCTATCGAGCGAAGCGCGACGTCTTCGAAGCTGCCATGCGACGCCACCTCTTTGACATCGCAGAGTGGAATACTCCAGATGCTGGAATGTTTTTCTGGTGAGCTTTCTATTTGATCTCCGCTTGGGAATATAGTTAACAGTGCATGACTAGGTTTAGGCTCCTACTTGGTGAGGATGGCGACTCTGCGAGTGTCATCCGGACCAAGGCTTTCGAGGGCGGCGTCCTCGCACTTCCAGGAACAGTATTTTTTCCGAACGGAGCGCGCACTGCCCATGTGCGGGCGTCTTTCAGTTTACTGGAAGAAGGGCAAGTCAATGAGGCGCTGCGCCGACTGAGGGTTGTCTTGTTGAGAGAAAGGGAGCTTTCGGGGGGTTCCGCATCATGACATTCTGGTCGTCCGGAAAAACATTACTGTAAAAAATTGCATCTCAAGAAAAAAAAAATAGTGACGGGATAAGCTCAGTCATCGACTGGCGAACATCGCGGCTATTTTGCAACAAAAATTTGTGCCAAGTGCGCCCGAATCAGCAACGTTATGGTAGAATTTCAGGCGTGGTCAGGGAAAAGCAAACGGGGGTGGTATTAAGGGTCAACGCACGGGGGTGCGTCAAAATGCATACAGTGTAATCATACTAGACAAAAAGGAGGGAAATCCTACGAGTAAGTTGAGCGACGGGTGGTCCACCAGCATGCGAGCTGGGCTAGCTCGAACCGAATTTGTAACATTTTACCTCGTATTTATCGAGTCAGAATGCGCTAGTTTTGGGGTATATAGGAGCAAGCTGAGGTTGGCTAAGAGCCCAAGGGTAGCGCCTTGAATTGTGGGCTAGTATAGCCCTCTATGAAGTCTCAACACCCCAATCCCTCATTGAGTCTCCAGTCGCCCCCGAAGCCAGGTCAATAGCCCCTTGGTCCCTTCACGTTCCCACACGCGCCGGGGTGGAACACGAAATCTGTGCAAAAGTCAGCAAAAGAAACTATGGGCAATATTCAAAGTAAAGAGCTCACAAGTTCCCGTCCACTACGAATAGATCAAGGGGTAGCAGACCTAGCTCTCCCGGAAGTCCTGCGATCGAGTTCTCACGAACATCCAACTCTTCCAAAGTCCACTTAGTACGGAGCTCTACGTCCTCGCTTGCCGCCTCGGCGCCAAAAACCACTCGAGAAAGCTCACATAATCCATGGAGCTCCTCGATCCTATTCCCGCAAAGCCCCAAACGACGTAGTCCTGCACGCCCACCCTTGCCCGCAAATAAAAGTCGCTCAAGTATTCCGCGTTCCACCAGGGCGCCAGTAAAGTTGTTATACCCAAGCTCGAGGTTACGTAGGCTAGGAAATAGCTGCACAAGCACACCAAGTGTGCCGCCATGAGCTGTGTCGGCGCCGGGAATTGCATCGCTTAGTGCACAGCCTTCAAGGTTGAGCGTCTCCAGCTGTGGTAAGAAGGGCTGACCGTTGTATACGGATAAGATAAATGCAGGTTCTGCACGCCGGCCGCGCAGCTCAAGTGTGCGCAACGTGTCTGCGAAAGGTTGACTCACAATTAGTGAGAGGGGAAGAGTAGCGCGCGGAAGCCTTTCCTCCTCTGCAGTGGCAGAACTAGCGTTATGGCGTACAGGCCGTCCGGGGGAAGGGGGGAGCGTGAGGGTGAGCGTACGTAGATCCCAGTAGCGTCCGAGGCCTGGCGTGATGGGAGAGGGGATTGTCGTAGGTACATCTGCCCGTGCATCGTAAGCTATGAGTTCTGCGGTCTCCGCTTGTGAGTCGGATCGCGTGTCCTCGGGGGCTGAGCCTTGTTCTGTATCGGCCTCGGCCTTCTCTTTCGCGACGGGCTGGGGCAGGGGAGGCAATGAGGGGGTGGGTGTTCCCCCCATATTCACGGCACTACGCTTTTCACGCAGACGCTGGACATGACGGTCTGCCTCAATCTCCCAAGCCTCACGCACGATACGTTTCCCTACGGCAACCGCGAGAGTGCCCATGGGCACTGTGCGCGCATCTGTAATGGGTGCTTCAAAATCAATGGTCTGAGTGAGACAAGAGAGAGCCTTGGAAACGGCGGTTTGCGTGACACGCGTTTCTTCCAGACCAAGGACAGTTAATTTAGGGAAGGTCGATTTATTGGCCAAAGTGAGGAGAGACGTCGGGAAAGACGTGTCGTCGATGTTACACCTCGACATGCGAAGATCCACGAGCTGTGTGAGTGCGCTGAGCGACATCAACAGTTCCGCAACATCACCAAGAGGGTTGTATGCGAGGTCGAAAGTTCCAAGGTTCTGTGGCAGCGCGCTACGATGAATAGCCGAGGAGACAATTTTATTGTGTGAGGCGTCCAAGGATGTAAGGCTTGGGAGTGGACGTGTTGCCCTCACAATCTCTGGAGCCGAGAAGAAGGAGTTGGAGCGCCGGCTTGGCGCGGGTATGCTTGTTGCTGGGTCGAACGGCATATTGAAAGGCAGAGCTGTGAAGGCATTATGGGAGATATTGAGAAGGGAGAGGACGGGAAGCGAATAGATATGGGGTGGAAGGGAGGTGAGAGCATTGTGGGAAAGGTCAAGGTTGACTAGGGAGGCAAGATCTGCGAAACTGTCCGGAAGTGACACAAGACGATTCTTTTGAAGCTGCGAACGTATTAAAAATTAAGCCACGTAAAAATAAAGTTAGATAGACATACGTCGATGGTCTTAAGAGACCCAAATAGACATATTTCGGGCTGAATTTCTACGATCTGATTATTCCGCGCACGAAGGAATGTCAGATCTTGCTGGTCATACCACGTTGTTGGGTTGGGCTTCGATTTCTTTCCGGGTTTCTCTGGTAAAAGCGGCTCATCTAGGACGCTAGGAAGCTTCTCAGGTGTCACTGAGAGATGGATCTCAAATAGTGCAGAAGGGAGACAGGGGAGGTCACGAGACGCGAGGTTAAGCGAGCCTTGGGAACGTACCCTGATCGGTCAGGAATGTTATATGATTCATTAAACCCATTGATGCACACCTGAGCTTCGCGCACGTTCTATCGTCTCGCGTACAGAAAGTCTTCCGAGATCGTCTCCATCAACCGTGTCCAGCCTCCAGGTATTGGGTGAAGTATCATCCATACCGCCACCACTCAATCCATGCTGTTCTGGAAGAGCTCGCTGCGCAGCTGTTGCCTTCTTGACTTCAGCACGCTTAAGTGCAATCGCCTCCTTCGTGCTCATTGCGGGGGTCCTCGAGCGGGTCGCATGTTCTGGTTCCTTTGTGCGAAAGCCGGGTGGTGGCTTGGGGCAGGATTTGGTTCGTGGTCGCTCAGGAGATACCTGAGCAGAAAAAGACTGGGATGGTTTCGCACTGGTAGATATCGTGTGAGGTCGAGCCACGGGAGATTTTGGTACTCGAGGAGTCGACGCCGAAGCTGCCAAGCGGGGAGAAGGGTTGACGACGGCTGTTGGTTGATGATGACTTGCAAGACGGGCACCAGTGTTTAAAGTATTTGAAGAAACAGGTAAACGGGATTTTGAGAGCCTAGGAAGGTTAGAGCTGCTAGTAGAGGATGCCATCATAAGAACACCGTCACTGCACTTGTAAGATTGAATACGTTTAGCTAGATGGTTTTAACGGTTGTTTAATCATTCGAAAACGGACAGATCACGTGAACTACCCACCCTGAGCGGCATCTCCCGGGATTTTTTTTTTTCCACACCCTGGGAAGTCACAATAGTTAAATGTTAACAACTCATTTGTTGTAAAATGACAGTTGGATACATAGAGCCTTGTCACAGATTCAAAGGTTGGGCCCACACAGTTGGACCCTAACAGCAGTGGGTTACATCTTCTGTCATGTTCCCAAAAAGGAGCAAACCCAGTAGTTTGGTAGTGCTGTCAGAAACTGTCAGAAAGTTGTACTTAGCAAAATAAAATGATCTTGGAAATTTTGATGTAAGCAAAACAAACAAAAAAACATGTCATCGCTCCTTGTCCTCTTACCACCACCATCCCCTTGTGGGCTCTGGGGTGTGTACCCTCTAATCTGCTAGGATGGCCAGCTAGGGACCTCCAATGTGGGGACTTCATCCCTGGGAGAACCTGGTCACCCCCACTCTTTTTTCTGGCCCAGCTGTGAGTGTTACCTGGTCTACTGTCATTGTCATGGGCACTGGCACATCGTCAGTGGTGACAAACTGCAAGTCTTTGGGCCAGACCAAAAGGTTATTGACACTGCTACCCCATTGACTATGACACCTCCTTGACACTTGGCCTTTGGGCTGGGGTTGTTGCCATGTGGAGTGGCATCTGCCCTTTGGGGTTCTTCCCTCTTTGGAGGATGAGTGGCTTTCAGCAGCCACTTCTCGACATCACCTGGGGTCCTGGGCCTTTTGTGCCTTGGAGTGATTCCTAGGGAGTGCTACAGTGCTGTGAACTACAGTTGCTCAAAAAACTGTCCCAATGTTTGGCTGTTTTTGAAAGATTGAGTTGGAATCAATCAAATAAATTATCAAATAATCTGAAAATAAAGTATGTTATATTACATCATCTTGGCTCTCGGAAATGCCCGAGATCATGTGATTTGGATCAGAATTGGTGTAATT